>Ga0114971_10000299_pt1 | contig 31793 bp, 30 predicted proteins | sample M_140625_MF_Meta_FD_87320 | JGI IMG/M metagenome (GOLD analysis project Ga0114971, IMG submission 87320) | Freshwater microbial communities from Lake Montjoie, Canada to study carbon cycling - M_140625_MF_MetaG | ecosystem: Environmental > Aquatic > Freshwater > Lake | place: Lake Montjoie... | reverse complement strand
GGACACGACTTCTTGACAACCGCTTTCGCCTTCGCTACCTTTGCGTTCTTTATTAAGATACACCTTCCAGTTTCAGGGTTTCGCACCTTGCCTTCTGGACACGACTTCTTGACAACGACTTTCGCTTTCGCTGTTTTCGGCTTGATAGGCGACTTCGAACGAGAACGAGGAATAATTTTCGTATCTTTTTCGTTAGAAGTATTCACTGCTGTTTCCTTGCGTATATAGACTAAGATGCGTCGCCCTTTGCTAAAATTAAAACATAAATCTACTTTCTTCGCATCTTTTTTTGTTTTCAATATGTCAGGGAAACACGTTCTGGTATTTAAACAAAAATCATTGTGTTTTTTAATGTTCCATTCATATTTCATAAGTTCACAAGGTATATTTCGTGTAATCGCTATCTTTGCCATCATAGGATCCATACTTGACCTTGTCCATCCATTATAGACGAATTTGTTTTTTTTACACGTAATACCAGCGATCGCGTGCCCACTTTTTCTTTTATTCCAGTTAGACAATATTACTGAATCTAAGTTATACTCAACACCGCGATAATATATTTTTTCACTCAATGATGTTAAGTTTTTCTTTGTGTCGCTACCGTTTATTATCGTATATGGGAAGAATTCTTTGTAGAAATTTGTAAATTTCTTATCATCGTGAGCAATTACCATCAAAACTTGCGGTGCCACCATATCTTTATCCGCATATGTAAACCTTCTGTTACCATAGACAAGAGTCCTAATATTTTTTCGCACAATCCTATATTCCATACTATTAAATTCCTCATTTAAATATGAATAAAACAAATGATCGTCCGATACATTATAATCAAACATCTTATAATCTACGTTTAATAATTTATATAATTTACCAATGTAGTATTCAGAGTTGAATCCTCCAGAAATAGTTTTAGGGTTATAAGGAAACGCATACTTATTCTCCTTATATAATAAATCTAATATCATTGTAAAGGTATTGTCGCTAAACATCTTGTAATCGTCGCTTTCTCTACTCGCGGTCTTCAAGTATTTATCATCCAATACCTGCTTTAATAAAGTAAATAAGTCCTTCTTTGTATTCCAATGCTTAGAAGCATTCAATAATAATCTTCTGCTACGCTGACTATAAAACATCGCGACGAAAGTTGCCATAAACCAACAAATCGGTCCCACTTGCTTCGGCGTTAGAATCCGCGAACATATGCTAGTTCCGGTTTTTGTCATTCTTCTAATAATTATAATACATTATAATTTATTCTGCCATTGCTTTCGCTGCCTTCATCTTTGCGTTCTTAATTAGGATACACCTACCAGTTTCCGGGTTTAGAACCTTGTCTTTTGGACATTTCTTAGGCGACTTCTTTACAACCGCTTTCGTTGCTTTTGCGTTTTTTATCAAGATACACCTTGCCATCTGGGCATTTCTTAGGTGACTTCTTAATATCTACTTTACGTTTGTCCTTGGTACTCCTGTTAAGCTATTTTATTTTATTATATTTATGTAATATAGAAAAATTGATAGACTACTATATAAATAATAGAGAACACAATACCTTATAATAAAATGAATTTGAAGATGATTATGGTTGTCGCAATTACTTTGAAGTGTATTCATTCAACCTACGGAATTCGCGAAAAGACACCAAACCTGATGCGAAGCACTAGCACACCGAATTTAAGGATTTTATACAACGAGACATCCGCAAATAAGAATAATAATATGAATATTATATCATATGACGAATATAAAGGCAACATTTATAATCGGTATAAGCGAAACACCTACCTTCGTTCCAAAGAGAAATATACCTTAGAAAAATATTCATTTGATAATAAATAATATAAGACTTATAGTAGAATATACATATACGCTTACAGTTTTGAATGTATCAAACAAGTATTCGTAATAAAAAGAAGAGTAGTAATTTTAACAAGGTCGCGAACAATAACTATGCGATTGATAAGGATTACGAGGTATTCGCATATGTAATGAAGGTATTAGGGAATTGTAGAGTTCTCGTGTTATGCGATAATGGTACGGAGGCGATCGGGGTTATTCGCGGATCTATGCGTCGATTTAATAAACGCGTATTAATTGAAACAGGGGATATAGTCGCGGTATCGATGCGGGATTTTCAAATAAACAAGGTAGATATTGTCCATAAATATAACGCGGAACAATGTAAACTCCTTATTGCGAACAATGAGATATCCGATACATTGATCAACGCGTATAACAAGGTTAGTCGTACGACGCATCAAGACACCGATATCTTTTTTGACGATACCGGAGTGCCAGGAGAACAAGGGGTGTCAGGGGCACAAGGTGATCATAAGGATACCTATCACGATGCCATTTTTGTTTTTAATAGCGAAGATGAAGAAGGAAACGAAGTAGACGACGGTAACGAAGAATGTGACGATATATAATAAGTTTTTATTTTATTCTCTATGTAAAATATAGAAGAAATGATATTTAATGACGAATATACCGGGTTTAACATTAAGTTCAATAATGACTACTCATTGTTACGACTAACCGGTTCCGTGAAAAATATAGCGATGTTCAATGATATTGTCATCATTGCTGCGAACCCTATTGATCGAATGAGTAATTACTCGGGTTCTGGACTTCCTTTCCCGAATTACGAGATTGCGTTTGAGAATACCCCGAACATTCAGAAAGTAGATGCTTCGGGTATTTTTGAAATTACCTTTAAATACCCAAATAGTTTCTATATGCCTGACGGCATCAACAAGATACTACCATCTGTATATTTTATATTTACGGACATTAAGAATAACTCTTTCCGCATTCAATATGAGTTACACGATCTACTCGCATTGCGAACTTTGGTGAATCGTAGTTCCCGTAAAAACCCCGAGTTTTATGGGGCGAAAGATTATATACTGCCCATTGATACTGCTGAAAAAGTTATGTATGCCTATGCGCGCGCCAAGATAGAGAATGATATTGGTTAGATTGAATTCGTCTTATTTTATTATAATTATCATTATCATAAAAATTATAATTATTATCATAAAAATTGATTATTGTTCTTTGATAAGTATGACAGATAGAAGCAAACAGAACACAATCAAACGCCCTTTTTGTGAAGCGAAAGCGTATTTGAACGAAGCGAATTCTACGAACGAACTACGAACACAACGAAGCAAACCATGGATATCGTAAAGATTAACTTTACGCCTGATCGTATCAAGTATATCTTATTCCAAAAAATCAAGAAAATAGTATTTGAGAAAAACGGAATTATCTATGGTGGGTATGTAAGAGACACGATCATTAGCGATCATTACAAGCGTATATACAATGATCGCAATAAATACAATTCGCACAACATCCATCAGTACTGGAATCGTTTTTACCAAACTGAAACGGTGGGGCGTGCGATTGTTGCGAAGGATATGGATATTTGTATGTATAGCGAGGAGGATATGAATGCGTTTATTATTGCCCTACAAGAGACGTTTAATGAGGAGGTAGGATACGGGAATGTTTCATCGTCCGATTTTACAACAACAAATGAAAACAGAGACAGTTATCTCGGATTAGCGATAAAGACTCACAAGAAACTCATTTACAAGGTGATTGTAGGGAGAATTCCCTATGTTCATAGTGGAGTAGAGTTGTCCTTTGAGTTTGACATTGTAATACCAAGCAATTTGAATATGCAACCACCCTTTTACAATACGGATATGCTAGCGAATGTGTTTATTATGAATAAGCAAGGGATAATGATGTCAAACAACACAGGGACAAGCATTGACAATATGAGCATTTTAAACAAACAAAAGATGTCTATGAAAATAATGAGTGATGTCATAGAGTTTAAAACGCAGTTTTGTATGCGGAATTATCGCAACGATTTTGCTTGCGGTGATTTCGAGTATAATAAAAAGGTTATTGAACGACTTCATAAGATGGTGTTTCGCGATATTCAGTGGAAAATCACAAATCTTCCGTTCTTGCTTGATAATTACAAGGCGATTAAAACAGAAACACCAAATGAAACATGTTGTATCTGTATGAGTTGTTTTAATAACAATGAAAAGGTTGTCAAAATATTTACTGACAATTCTACGAAAACCGAGAAGGTGTGTTCAACATTCCACTCGAATTGTATATTTAAATACTTTGCGACGCAAGTAGAAAAAGCAAATAGCGAATGGGTTGGAAATAACGAGCTGTTTGAATTTAGATGTCCATTGCGAAACACGGTTAATTTCAAGATATGTTCTGATAAGATTGAGAAGATCATTCGCGAAAAAATAAAAACCTAGACGTGTATCTCTAATATCTATCTATCTGTCTATCTATATGTATATCTATCTGTCTATCTATATGTCTATCTATATGTCTATCTATATGTCTATCTGTCTATCTATCTATCTGTCTATTCTAATATTTATTATCTATTTTTTATTTTTTTGCGATAGCTATGTTAAAGATACTACCAAATGTATAACTTACGAGTGATATTAGGATGATCACAATTAGGTTGGATGCCTTTGACAAGTAGAAGATGTCGCAGTGCTCCGTAATATGTAGATATATCTCAAAGATTATGATTTTTACAAACATTCCAAGTATAATATCAAAACCGAAGATAAATCCGAGAAAGAAATTAACGAAGATATGCGATATCAAATAGATTTTATTTTCAAGAATATTATTCTTATTATTAGGGTAAAAAAACAAATCTAATGTGTGTATATTAAAGACGCATCTTAGGATCGTGAATGTCAAAGTTACCGTAAATATTAATAATAAGTATATATAAAAAAACGTCGAATCCATTTTTATTTAAGTTATCTAATAAGATAAGATAATTTAAAAATTTAAGACCTTATCCAAACTAATTTATATATGCAAAATGCTCTAAATGTCTTTACTAATTTATATATGCAAAATGCTCTAAATGTCTTTACTAATCGCACGTATGTATCTAATCTTAAACCCATTTGTCAAAATTGTAATTCCAGTATGGGAACTAAAAATATGGATGAATTTATGAAGTCTCTTAAATAAAAACATTTGGTTAAACTTATAATAATAGATCTTAAGGGTCCCCCCTGTGACTCCAAAATTATCTAAGGAATATAATGCGTATTACATACAAACCCTGGCATCTGCTTTGTATATAAGGAAAGGATCTGCTTGTTGACATTATTATTGGAATAATAAAAAAGCGTATGCTTCGCTAAGATATCCTTTACGAATACATTCTTATAATATTCTTTTATCTTCTTCGACGAAAGCGATATCGTCTTTTCATAGATCTCCTTGTTTGTTCGGATATCCTTGCGAAATAAAGCTTGATACTTGTAATTGTCATTCAGAGAGGTTAAACTATTAAATTTCGTTTTCTCATATAGATATTTAAAGTGTCTCTTCGCATTCTCAATGCGATCGTCCTCAATCTCGTAATCTTTCAGGATTTGTAGGAAGTTGTCAATGAACAGGTTCGTATATTTGCTATGACACTTTGACGTTATATTATAATACGACAGTTCGGGGTTATGATAATCGGTTTGAACGGTTAACCCAATATTGTAAATGATTCCAAGCTTTTTTCGAAGTATCTTGTAAAATATACCCGAATCAAAATGAAATAATATTCGTTGAAGATAGTAAAATAATATTAAATATTCGTCAGACATATATTCTATGCGTTTCGGCAAATGAATCAAAAACGACGTGTTCTTATCCGCGTTTATATTCTTTATATTCACTATTTTTAAACTCCTGCTACTATGTTTTATAACAGGATACGTCACTGTAGTCTTTTTATATTTTAAAACACCGAAATACTTCTTGACGTTCGCTACGGTTTCATTCACTTTATGCGAAGGACACGAAATAGACACAACTAGGTTGTCAGTATTCAAATGCTTTTTAAGATACTCGGCAATCTTATTGTTGTCAAACTTCGCGATATCTTTAATCTGTTGATGATAATCCGCCATATACGAATATTTAGGATATAGAAATTTAAACATATTATAACTGAACCTATAACTACTACTTGATATATACCCCAAGTATTCTTGAATCACAACATTCTTCTCTTTTAATTTAACATCATCCTCTACATAAAAATCATTTATAGTATTGGAAAGTATATCCATATAAAACGCCAAATCATCATAGATCCCTTTAATGTAAATGCTCATTTCATAATCCGATACGTAGGCATTGAACTCTCCGCCACGTTTATAAATCTCTTCGCTCACAAATGCCGAACTCTTGTATTTTTGTGATGTTAAACATCCCAATAAATGTTCGCAATAATGCGTAAGTCCCGCTTCGTTACTCTTTTCCTTATATCGTCCTAATAAATAATTTACAGAAAGGTAGGTTAACTGAGTTTTTAATGGAACGATTATGACACGGATGCCATTTTTTAACTTTAATTGTAGCATATTCGCTTCATCTACCATATATATATCTATTAATATAGCATATTATATTACATATCAATCGTTTTACATAATTGAAAATAATTCAAATATAGGTTGGTCAATAGGTAGATATACTCCGTGAGTTTGAGAGTATTGTTATTTAGCATCGCACACATTAAGTATATCTCGATACCTTTTGGAATAAACGCAGTATAGTTGCGGATATACAACGCAAATAATGGCGGGACGATCACAAACGTATAGAATACTGGACTTTCACTGTAATACGAAAGATACATATGAAAATAGTTGAGCATATAAAGGAATTTATAAAAAAAATAGTCGCGACGAAATATAGTATTGATTTCGCCGTTGTGTTTCTCAGTGTCTATCCAGCGCAAATAATGAACAAACGAACTGCCAAATAAGAACACGTTCCAATCCGTTTTGGATGCTATATACAACAGCAAATATATATATTGAATATTGTTATTACCGATGTAGAACTCTATGTCGTGATATACATATGTAGTGATGATCATCAGTTTCGCCAAGTAGGTTGTGCTTTTATGTCGCGGTTTCAATGTAAATAAGAAGAGATCTCTAAATAATTTATTATATAAAATTGAAAGTTTGCTTAGTATAAAACCGAAAACGCACGCCCAACGCGGATATATACAATAGTGGATTTTCAGGATAACACGATATTTTGTGGTTTGTTTCGTGTCATCATTCCGGATAATCGGCGATATATAATGGCATTCGCGGTGAAAATCAAAACCTACCACATCGCCTGTTTTTATGATATAGGATTCAGGGGTCATGTGAAAATTTGTCATAATATCCAGGTTTTCGTCCAGTCCTACAATAACCCGATAACAGGACGCAAATGGAATGGAAAAAAATGGTCCGTCAATATGCCTCGTATAAAATATAGTGTCAGACGCATTCTTTACAAAATCATTATGATTTGATGGAGGCGATACATAGACTTCGTTCATATCGTGGAGCAGATCAATATAATAACACTTTCCAAAATATTCATTAAACATCTCGATTATTCTTTTGTCCTTTGCGATATTGTAAAATAGATCTTTGGTATCGTGAGGTAAATCTTTGAACCACCAATGGGTAGATGTAGAAACTGACGGACATTGATGGATTACCCACTCGCGAATGCTATGAAGTTGCGATAGCGGCGCGTTGTCTTTGTTTAATTTACAATGTAGAACTCGCGACTTTTGAAACCTCCAAGGCAAATAGAACATTTTGTGATTTATATAATAAGTATATATATTTTTGAGACATAGTATTTAATCTAAGATTAAATAGGGTAGAACAAAAAATATTTGATAATCTAGACACAATATTTTTAATAATAAAGGAAGAACAAGCTAAAGCAAAAAATATACTTACAAGAGCCTATCTAAAAACACTACTAAACATGAATAACAGTGGCAAACAAAGAATGATAGAAAAAACTGTAAAAGAAGTTGAAGATAATGTTATGAAAGAGCTTGTTAAAGCTGGAATTTTACTTAATAAAATAAAAGTATAGTATATAATAGCCAAATAAGAGATACATAAGGTTTATTAAAAATATGATAGCGTATATAATTTAGATCCTGATAAAGAAGTTAATATAATTAAATTTATTTTTACTATATTTATATAAAAATTGATATCAAGTGTATTACCTACAATACCAACGAACAAACGAACGAAACAACCAAACGAACAATGACATCCACTTTTACCCGCACTGAGAACGGAGCCGTCGCATTGGATACGAGTGGAAATCACATTGTCGATTACTTTATGATGTACACGCGCTCGCTCGCAAAGGAAGATAACTATAAGTTTATCGAAAAATGCTGGGAGATTAACCCCCAGAAGACAGTTGCTGTTATTTTCAACGGTCGCGATCGGTTGAAGGGTAAAAAAGAAAAGACTGTGTCAAATCAGGCGATGCTATGGTTGCGCGAAAACAAACCCTATACTTATATGAATAATATCATGACCTACGTCAATAAATATGGGCGCTGGAAGGATCTGCTCTATATCTGCTATGAGAATAGTGGAGATGGGATGATTGGCAAGAATTACGAATTGACGTTGTTTGCGGAAAAATTACGCGAGGATCTTAAGGAGTTGAAGATTCAGGAGATTCGCGAGAGTGCTGAAGATGCTACAGCAGACGCAAATCCTAAGAAAGTAAATAGCGTATCTCTGTGTGCGAAGTGGGCACCGAGCGAAAATGATAGGAACGACAGTCGCAAGCAATTCGCGAAAAAGATTGCCTCAATTCTCTATGATAAGGAAGATTCTAAGAAGATGGAAAAGTATAGAAAGGAATACCTCGTCCCCCTTAGGAATAAAATAAATATTGTAGAGAGTTTGATGTGTAATAATGAGTGGGACAAGATTAATTACGAAGGTGTCCCTGGTGTCGCGTCGCGAAGACTACACAAGGCGTTTAGCAACCACGATAGCGATAGGTATTGCGATTACTTGGCGAGTGTAAGAAGCGGTGATGCGAAGATTAATGTTACAGGCATCCTTCCACATGAATTAGCAAGTTATTATATTAATCTTCGCAATACGCAAGACGAATATGAGGAGAATGAGACGGTAGAGTTGCAATGGAGGACAATTGTGGATAATGTTAAGAGTTGCGGTATTCTAGGGAATTCGCTGGCAATTATTGATTTGTCAGGATCTATGTTTTCAGCAAGCAATGGCAGTATTCCCGCACAAGTCGCAATCGCACTTGGCATTATCACGTCGCAATGCTGTAAAGGAATGTTTAAAAACAAGTTTATTACATTCAGTGCGGATCCTGAGCTGGTATCTCTTATTCCCGACGATTTATACGCAGAATATACAGAGAAGGGCGTAGAACCATCGCTTTATACCTGCTTTAAATCTCTGATTAATGTTGATTTCGGTTATAATACGGATTTTGTGAAATGTTGCAAGAAGATCATTGAATATGGCAAGGAACATGCGATCAACGACGAAGATATGCCAAAGAAACTATTTATCTATACGGATATGCAATTTGACGAGGCTACGACTGATGAAAAGAAAGAAAGCAATGGAATAGAAACTTTGTATAAAACGATTGTGAAGATGTTTAAGGCAGCGGATTATACACCTCCTAAGTTTATCTTCTGGAATCTCAATTCAGGTCATAAGGAATCGTTTCCGGTGAATTGTAAAACAGAAGGAACTGCGATGATTTCGGGATTTTCAGAGCAACTGTTGAAGATCTTTATGACCTATGACGAATTTAAACCCGAACTAATTGTAGAAGAAATACTCGCACCTTACCTCCCAGAAATCTTCATTGATGAAAGCGAAATCTAAACATTGATAGATAACTTGCGTAGAGTAGTTTGTGTATTATATATATTTTTTATATTTATAATAAAAAAATTAATAAATCAACCTCATCGCCTAGCGCCTAGCGCCTCTTCTTTGCCTTTGTAAGTTTAGACGCAGTTTTCTTAACGAATGATCCAATATCCTTGGTTGTATTTAGGATACGTCCAGGGCTATTGCGTATCGATTTTACGGGATTCTTGATTACTTCCTCTACTTCGCTTTCGAATACTTGGATCTTAACGAATAGATTGGTAAGGGTGCTTATCAATATAGGAATGATTATGATGGTGAAAAGTAGGACCATAAATAGGAACAGAGATATCATTGTGCCGATTGCGATAATATCACGGCGTAAATCCTCGCTACACTTACACTTCTCGTTCATTAAATAGCGCACATAATCAAATGCGTAGTATATGTATACGACGAACGTTAAGAAGAATATGAAAGTGCCGACGGCGAGTAATTGAACGATTCCAGTTCCCAAACTTTTTGCGATGCCCTGGACGTCTACAAACGCGGTAATCGCGAAATATGCTAATGCGATGAAAGTGAAAGTCTTTATGAATTCCTTGTTGCTATGATCTGAGCAGGCGCAACCGACGTTCTCAAGCTTATATATATAGCTCCCTATGATTACGAGTAACAATACAAATATTAGATGTATGAATACACTACTGTAATAAGATATGGTGCTGTCCGTTTCCTTCATTAATTTCTCTATACTATAATAATAGAAATTATTTATTTTCGATAATAGTATAAATTAAAAACTTTGTTGAACTATCAAAGGTTTTAATATCAAGCGATCTAATTTTTTCTACGATAGATGGATATGGATAAAGATTTAATATTTTTAAAATTTGTTCCATAAATATATCGATAATATACTTGTGTATATCTGAATTACCTACACATTCCTTAGTAAGATAATCATAAATATCATTCAATAGTCGCGGAATTTCTTGGCGCTTGTATTTTACCCAAATAATATTTATATTATGGATCCCTTTCTTCCACTTCACGTAATCACAGTATAACTCATATTCGTTATTCAACAGTAGTAAGTTATTGTCAAAGATAAATTTAGGCGGTATCCACTCTTTTTGTTGGATATAATTATTCCATAACTTATCGAGCATCTCTTGTAAAAACGCGATATCGAAGTAATCTAACAATTTAATATATAGGTTCTCGCAACTACCGCTCTCCGTAACTTTAATATATGACCATATGATTAAAAATAGTTCTTCAGTATGGTTCGCGTCAATCATACCCTTTATTTTTTCATAAATGATCTCTTTGTTTTTAGAGGTCAGTTTATTTAAATACCCTATCAACGCGCGTTTCGTGATCGAAGTATCTGAAAAGTCGGGTATAATAATATGGAAACGTCCTTTATTAGTAAAACTACTCGATACCGCGTTATTGTTATGTGTGTATTGTTGATGTTGATGTTGATGTTGATGTTGATGTTGGTGTTTCTCCTTCTTATTGTATAACTTTTTCTCCCATATCATTTTAGGGTCGTAGAATGATTCAAAACAACTGCACGATTTTTTAAGGGCATCCGCTTTCTTTATTATATTTTCGGGAACTTCTACGATAGCATACTTATTTTGAAAGATAGATAAATGTATTTTGATTACTTTGTCATCCATTATACTAGTAAATATATTCAATAATCTTATATAAAAATTATTTATATACTATGATATAATATAGGTGTATATTCTATATCATATCATAATGGAATTCGTAGAGAAACTAGATAATATGTATAAATCACATTTAATCTATCGCACGATCGTTGTATGTGATGGCGATATTAGCGAATATAAACGGTTGTTAGAAAAGAAGGATTTTAGCGTCTATATAGTGAATTCATTCTCCAAATCCAACTTTGGTATTAATTATGATACTTTGGATTACCGCGTAATTTTAATAGAAAGCGCACAAATAGACCAATTTTTAAACACTATCTTTGCTAACAATCATACGGGTTTTTATACCTATATTACTTTCACGAACGACAGTGATCCTGTGAAAGATTCTATTACAAAAAAATACGATATTATGAATGATATTATTTGATAAATAAATTATTATATATCATTATGTTAGAATTGAATGGTGAAAGCATTTGCCCGCAAGGGTTCAACTAGTGGAACTCTATACTCTATTATTATTATTTCAGCAGTATTCGTATTCGCAATCATAATCTCGCATAAGGACCAGATACAAGAGAGTTTTTTCAACGCTACCAAACGCTATAGCTTTGAGTATTATTATATGGATACGTGCGGACATTGTGTAGAATTTAACGAATCGGGCATATGGGATCGTTTAAATTCGCAAACGTTCAATAAAGTATCGCTTATAAAATTCAATCGTAGCGAACATGTTGAACGCGTGAATCAGTTTGGGATTACTGGTTTCCCTACATTTATTATGGTGGATAATTCTACAAGCACTCCGACTATGGTCGCTTCATTTGAACAAGCAAGGACATACGAGAATCTATTGGCGTTTATAAATCATAATCATATTATATAAGATAATATTAAAGTATCAATATAATATAAGTAATTATGGGCGGTGGTATTACGCAGTTAGTTTTAAAAGGGCAAATGGATTCTTATATTAATTTAAATCCTTGTATCAATTACTATAAATATGTGTATAATAAACACGTCAATTTCTCGATGGAGAATAAGAATGTTATCCCAGATATTAATTCGTCCCTCAATCTAGCCTTTACGACAGAGAATACATTGATTACATTTTCAATAAAGCGATATGGCGATTTACTAAGCAATATGTATTTGTCATTTAATCTCCCAGACATTTATTCAACGGACGTGCATCGTTTTCGCTGGGTAAATAATGTAGGACATAACTTTATTAAAAGTGCGACGATCAGGGTTGAAGGAAGTATAATTGACGAAATCTATGGCGAATGGATGAACATATGGAACGAACTAACGAACAAGGACGACCTGGAATATAACAAGTTGATTGGGAATATCCCAGAATACATAAACCCGAATAATAGAAGCACGAGGTATGTGGTTAAAAACAATATCATATATAACAAGGTATATCCGTCGGCAGAAAAAACGAACACCAATAACCCTTCCATAAAAGGGCGTATTATTCAGGTTCCATTGAACTTCTGGTTTACACGAAATCCTTCGCTAGCGTTGCCATTATATAAGATACAGAATCAAGAAATAAAAGTGGATATCAATGTTAATGATATTGAGAAACTGTATCAGGTATGGTGTGATAAACTGAAACTCTATATGTCACCTAAATTCTATAACATTATATACAAAAGTAAGATAAATATCAATTCGTTTATAGGGAGTGATAGTTATATTCAGTGTTTTCTAGATATTAATTATATATTTTTGGACAGTACCTATAGACAAAATTCATTACGAACCGAGGGTATTGTCAAATATGTTGTGGATTACGTGAAGAGACAAACATTCCCCGCGCTAAATATAACCAGTTATGGCGATAACTATACGTTGACAAGTTCCTACAATCATATTAAAGAGATCATTTGGGTATTGCGCCGTACCGATATACCCGATAAATTCAATATACACGATAACTATACCGCTTCGCATCAATACAACGAGACGATGGGATTATTAGAATCCGCACAAATTAAATGGGCTGATACCATCATTCGCGAAGACCAAAAGGCGTATTATTATAATAATATTCAACCTTATCAGTATCATACGAACATCCCGCGCACTGGAATATATTGTTATTCATTTTCGCTTTTTCCGGAGAAAATAATTAGCGCAGGCTCTTTTAATAACCAGATGACGTCGACATCTCTATATTTAAATATTTATAATAGGGGGAATAACGACAGTCGCAAAGATATAACCACGAAGTATGAGTTCACATATCTATTTGATTTAATGCGACGAAAATCGATACCCTATATAACTGAAAACGAGGTTAAATTAGAAGTTGTAGTATATACACGCGTCATCAATGTCTTCTCGGTGATAAATGGAACGTGTAATTTTATATGGTCTCGGTAGATAGTCGTAGACAGAATCGTATTTTTTATATCCTTCTTTAATAAAAAGAGAGAGAATCAAAGACAAATGGATTTATTAGTATTAATATTGATCTTATTATCAGGATACATCATCAAATATTTAATCGATACGATAAACACCCTGAATAATGAGATAAAAGAAATTAAAATGAAATGTATATCTGCGAAAAGCGACGTTCAGTTTGATACACCCGTTGATAAAAAAACATCTCCTATCGCGAACGCCATGAATGACGCGACCGCAGCGAACGCGGCTCTAATCCAAAACATAACATACTTCAAGGATTATTTTGATACACAATGATATAAATAATAAACGCTTATATACATACTATAAGACATCGCTTATAATTTCATTATAAATGCCTAGAAAAGCAAAAAATGCCGATGATACTGTAAGCGATATGAAGAAGAAAAAAAACCTAATGAATACGATCATCAAAGATATTTCGGTAGTGGATAACGACGATATCATTTTACAGTTGCCTTTGTCGTCCGCACAGATAAACAAGTTGAACATAACGGATAACAATGCGACTACGGAGTTTCCCGAACCCTATGAACCAAATTGTTTCTATATAAACGAAAGCAACACGTATAGTACGATTCAGGACAATATTATATTTGATAATACAAATAGCGAGTATTCGTTGAAGGTATCGCATAACGACGAAATATTGAATTCAAATAATAACTGCTATTGGTGTTGCCACCCAATAGATAACCGGACATTTGGGATGCCTTATAAATATAATATTAAGACGGATACCTACGTATTGTTTGGAAACTTTTGCTCGCTAGAATGTGCGAATGCCTACAACTTCTCGTCGCATTGTGGAAGTGATAAGGTATGGGAAATTAATAGTTTAATACAGATGCTTAGCAAACACTATGGATTCACACATCCTATTCGCCCGGCACCCTCTAGGTTTTTACTAAAAATATTTAACGGTCCGATGACGATTGAAGAGTTTCGCACAGGACATTATACGAATGACAAGACATATATTTTAAATCTCCCTCCAATGATTTCTACGAATTTCAGTTATGAAGTAGTAAATACATCGTATTTAAAGAATATCACGGATAATATGCACATCAAATTAGACAACCAGAATCAGGGTCTTGTGATTAAAAAGGGTAACAAGAACGGAACCACAAATACAATTGATAATAAGTTGAGTTTAATCGTTTCAAAATAAAAATTGATATAAGGAATTATCTTCTTATATATAAGCACCTAATGTCTGGCATTTTCTTTTCTCCCTATAGAATCTCAACGATAACTTGCAACGCGAACATCGGCAATAACATAAACATAAATCTGGGCATCTTGTTTGACAATATCAAGGTGATTACGAATGTTGTCGCAGGATGCGAAACGGGGGTCGTATGGGTTCAATGTATGAAAAATGGCGTGGATGCTTCAAAAGGGGTCTATCCTAAGAAGCGTAGGAAAAGCAAGAAAAACACGATGAAAAAGAATCGATTTGATAATCAGGTGACCGTGATCTACAAGTTTAATGACAAATATATACCGAACGTGAAGATATTTAAGAATGGAAATATACAACTGACAGGTATCAAAGATGTCAAGGATACCGAGCATATTGTCAATCATATCATCAATGACATTACGGAAATCTATAATACGATTGACAAGAATATTATTGTGAATGTTGACGCTGAACCGGATAAAGAGTATAAATTGGATTTAAAATATCAAAACTTTAAGATACGGATGATAAATACCGACTTTAAGGTCTATTGTGACCCTGAGTTTCAAAAAGGATTTGAGATTCGCAGAAAGGAGATACACAAACTGTTTATTAACGACGAATACAACAACAAGTGTAGTTTTCAACCTGGCATATACCAAGGGGTCAAGTTGGAATATTTCTGGAATATTCACAATAAAAATAAGAATGGTATATGTTCGTGTCCTAAGTATTGCTATGGGAAAGGTATGGGACAAAATATAGGCGAATGTAAAAAAGTAACCGGAGCACTATTTGAAAGTGGTAGCGTATTAATCACCGGGGGAATTACATTTGAACAAGTGGACGAAACCTACAAATATATCTGCGACTTTTTAGTAAAACACAAAGACACGATCAAAAAACCGTCACCGAATACGACAATCGCTCTTACAGAAGCACGGAATGCGATAGCAATGTCAGTAGAACATGATTCTCTTATGGTATAGCAATCAAATTATTAACTTAAACAACCTAAAAGAAAAATGAGACAAGACTATTTGATATAAATGATAGCATTTAAGCGACTAACTATAATTTGACGGTTAAACGTTTTTTTGTAAATCACCCCTCTTTTATATCTTTCTGTCCGTTCATTATATTCTATATAATGTTTAAATACTTTTTGAATATTTTTAACCATTCCGTTTATTTTACATTTTATATGTTAGGATAGAATGCATCTTTCGATCTTTTTTTTATCTGGTAGATAAAGGTTTTTACATAGTTCTTCAGTCAATATCATAAACCTTAAAACGCTCTTGTAATTTTCTTTTTAATGATAGATTAGGTGTAGAAAGAAAGTTTTTCATTTGCTTACCAATCACCAATTATAATACTTAATATTTTTTGTATAAATTATATATATATATTAGATATATGCCATTCAAAACAAAAACACGTCAAGAACAATTAGCAAAAGAAGAACGCACTAAAACAAAACTTGCAAATACAGCATATATATTGACAGTAAATAAACAATTAACAAAAAAAAATATTGATGAGATGAAAGCAAAAAAAATGTCATTATTAGATTTACCTATAGATATTCTTGATAAAATTTTTAATGAGCATTATAAAGAGTTACTTAAAAATGTATTAAGAAGTTGGATATCAATTGATGAAATATACTTGTATTATTTATGCGATAACACGAATATAAATGCTATAACAATATTAAAAACATTAGACCCTGACAATTTAGATTGGAAAGCTTTATCAGGTAATCCATCTGCAATTGAATTATTAAGTTTATCAGAAAATTATAATAGAATAGATTGGGAATCTTTATCAGGTAATCCAGAAGCAATTAAATTATTAAGTTTACCAAAAAATTATAATAAAATAGATTGGAATAAATTATCAGGTAATCTAAATGCAATTGAATTATTAGTTGCAAATAAGAAAAATATTAATTGGGGAACCTTATCAGGAAATCCAAACGCAATGCATTTAATAAAAGAAAAAATAGAACATGAGAATAATATATTAACAGAAGAAGAATATGATGATTTAAATTATAAGGAAAAAATAGATTGGGGGATTTTGTCAAGTAATCCATCCGCAAATGCAAGTAAATATTTAAGTTTACCAGAAAATTATAATAATATATTTTGGGATAAATTATCAGGTAATCCAAATAAAGAAGCAATTAAATTATTAAAAAAGAAAATAAAAGAAGAAAAAAGATTAACAGAGCGCGAACTTAACGCATTACCTATTTATCAAAAAATAGATTGGTACAATTTATCAGGTAATTATGCTGCTATTAAATTATTACATGCAAATCAAGATAAAATAATATGGGAAACTTTGTCTGCAAATCCAAGCGCGATTTCATTAATTAAAAAGAAAATAATAGAAGAAGAAAAATTAGGTTATGACCATGAAAAAATAAATAATAATATAGATTGGAGTGAATTATCAGCAAATCCAAAAGCGATTAAAATACTAGAAAATAACAAAGAAAAAATAATGTGGAAAGATTTTTCGACAAATCCTTCTATATTTGCTCTTGATCGCGGGAATAATAAATCGTCCTCTTCAAAAAAATATTATTCTTCAAATACAAAGCAAACACCGTCTGCTAAATCTCTCTCTGCAAATAAACCATTACGTATTACAGGTCTTCGTCGTGTCAATAAAACTATTTAAAGAAGGCAATTTTGTTAATTATAGATCCTTCTATAATAGATATAATGAAAATTATTAATGCATTTCCATTGTTATATTCAAAACCGCAAATTTAAATTTTTCATATATATATTTTTCTTTCTCTTCCGCATTATATTCAGCAGGAAATCCATAAAAATCTAAAGTATAACTACAAGTATGTGAATGAGGATAATTTTTCATATTTATTCCTACTCCATATTTATAACATATTTGATAAGGTCTGGTGAATTTATCATAATATGTTAGACCTGTCCAAAATCGTAGTAATTTTTTAACAAAATCAAGGTGTTCTTCATCTGATTCGCCTGCTCTTTTTTGTGTAATAATATTTGACATATATCCTTTCAGTTCATCCCCTCTTTCTTTTTGTTCATCATCTGACATCCTATCGCCAGTATAATCACCTACGAAAGAATCAGATGTATACTTTACCTCCATATATACATTAATTTTACTTGCGAGTTCTTGTAAAATTGCAATAGTTAATTGTTCATTTGTAATTAATAGACTTAGTTGTTCTATTGTTACTTTTTTTTTATATAGAAACTTTCTAATTTCATTACTAAACCCAGCAAATAAGGAATCATACCTTTTTTTCATATTTTTACCTGATTCAACATCTTCTTTTATTAAAAAGTTCTTTGTTACAACATGTTTTGATAGTTGAAGAATAAACTTTATACAATTCATTCTAGTTATTTCTGCTCCGTCTGACGATTTACTACCTGCGCGCTCATATATCTCTTTTTCATATTCTTCTAACTGTTTTTTCCATATTTCATCATATTCTCTTAGTCTTCTTTCATTTGATGAATTTTTAACTGCATTTTCGGTGGTTGAAAGCGCTTTGTATTTTAGCAAATCCAGTGGAAGTTGTGCTTTTCTAGGTATAGATGGTACAACGCCTTTATTTACTACACTATTAGGGTCTTTACCTTTCGATTTACTAATAATATATATTCTGTTAAACGATAAATCACCATTTTCAAGGGTTTCTATATTAGTGTTATTAATCATATTAATATATTGTATTGTATTTTGAAAATCTCGTAAGTAAAAATATAGTAGATCATAATTATCTATCTCATTTCGCTGCTTTATTAATCCAGCTAATATATATATGATGATAACTGATTGGGTAATCCAATCAGTTCATTATAAACAGGGAGACATAATAGTTTCCCTATTACAAAATATATGTATTCATAAGCTCTTTCTGTATTAAATTCAATATTTGAACTATAATTTTGATTATATGCGTTAATTACCTTTCTAAAATTTTCATCTGGTTCAAAGTTAGGATTAATACAGTATAAATTTCCAATAATATTTGTAGGAGATATAAAAGGTCGCGTCGGGTGTTCATCGTCGCAAAACAGTTCTTCAAATAACTTAGTGAAGAATTCACGTTTTGGACCTCCAGCATCTATGGCTTCTTTTTTGAGCTCATTTAATTCATCATCAATAGAATATATATATACATAAAATTTATCAAAATTATGTATAAATATATCTCTGAGTTCCTCATTATATATTTGTCCTTTCGCTTTAGTATCATAATTTAGTAATAGAGATGCAAGCGCACTATCTTCATAATAATTCATTATATATTTTTTGCATGCTTATTATTTGGAGGAAATTTATTTTTAATTCCATCTTTAAGTTCCTTCATACACCCTCCAGGTTCTTTGTTATATTGCACGCATTTTTTTTTCATCTTATCTTTGAATTTTTTATATTTTGTTCCTTCCTCTTTAGTTTCATCGTCAAATATATTATTAATAGCTGTACACATTCTATTATTAATCTCTGTTATATCTACTACACTCGCACTTGTTGAGTGTTTTAAATGGTTCGCAATAGTTAAAAGTTTCAGTTTAGTTTTTATTACTGAATTCATAAACTTTATTCCTTTGGAAGTAATATTTATAGGTTGAATATTATAATCATATAATAATGCTTGTTCAAATATTGCGTTATATTCTTTTCCATCCGTAGTTAGTAATATATCTCTTACTGGGTCTCTGTTTGGTTGATGCGCCCACCTTAAGCAATCTGCAACAGTATAGTATTTATAGGCTACATACACAGGATCTCTCTTTGTAATCACAACATCATTACTTTTAGGTTTTATAATATCACTAAAACTCTTCTCATATACAGGTTTATAGTAATATGTAAATTTAATATATCTATTATTTGCAATTCCAGTTGCAGTTGTCATACCAAACTTCAATAAGTCATCTTTGCTGAATGAAGCACGTGCTGGTAGTACGTTACCTTTACTTGCTAATTTTAAGAAAGCATTTTTAAATTTTTTATTAATTATTTCAACACCATTTCTTTTAATACCTTCTTTCTCTCGTTCATTATTGATAATTTTCCATCTTAACCCATGATTATTTGCAGTTTTATTTTTATTATCAATTGCTTGCATATAGTAAGTTGATATTTCAATATAACTATTCTTTGTAATATCTGTAATACCAAACTTTGCAAACTCTTCCTCGCTGAATGAAACATAAAAAGGTAGTTCGTGATTTTGACCTGTTGAATTTAAAAAAGAAGTCATTAATTTTTTATTAATTATTTCAACACCTCCATTAGGATGTTTAGCACCCGCATTTTTCCATTGTAAACCAATCTGATTAAGAACTTTTTTATTTTTTTCTTTTTCCTTCACAAATTTTTCTTCAGCGCGAATAATATAATTTTCTAACTGTTCCCTTGATTGTGCCTGTCTCACTCCTCCTTCTTCATATATTTTCACTATTATAGTTTGTAAAGCCATTATAATATCATAACCACGCTGTGTTATCATTCGCGGTATTAATTTAGTATCATATTGATAACTTATACATAATAGGCGATTATAGATAGGTGAATCTATCAAGATTCGCTTGAATGTTCGCGGGTTAATAATAGGTATAATTACCCATTTTTTACATTCTTCGTATGTAAAACTATTAAAAGGATTATCATCAATTAGAACAAATTTAGGGTATCCTAAATCAATTATCGCTTTTGTTAATTCTTTACCAATCAATAATCCCTGTCCTACAGGTAATCTCATCATTACTGGTAAATATGCAGGTTTTTCGCTTTCATTTATTAATATTGTATAATATAAATTTTTATGTTCTTTTGAAGGAGGATAGGCAACGTAATATTTTAATTTTGTATCTATAAACTCCCGCGGTATTCTATCTTTAACAAGATTCATAAAATAAATTTTAATTTTATAATAATATTCTTTATTCAGATATAACTTCGAAACCAAAAAATTTTCTAATTCTTTTGTTATCTGCTTTATTATATTATTATCCTTAAAATGAACTACTTTATTACGTGCTGAAAACAATCCTATTTCCATATGTAGCGGAATCTTTATTGACGGAACTAGGATGTGTGAGTAAATATTAGTAATAAAATTACTAATTACGCCTTCAATAGTTTCTAGTTTATTATCCTTTAAAAAATTTTTTATATCAGAATGATTATATTTTTTCTTTTGTAAATAAATATTAATAGCAGTTATTATATTCATTTTAAAATGTTCATTAACATCTTCTAAAATGTTTTTTATTAATTTATCTTCTCCATTCATAACCTCATTTTGAAGTTTTCCAATAAACTCTATAAATATATCAAAAATTGTATTTTTAATATCTCTCGTTGATATTGGTAAAACCCCTTTTTTAAATTGATATGCTGCCGCTAATTCTTTCTCCTCCATATTCTCTAATTCTATATCCCTCAATAGTCTTCTTTCTGCTGAGTTCAAACTTTTATTAGAAGATGATGATACACTAAATGTATTTTTTTGTTTCATTGTCGCTTTACGCGCGGACTCTATTTTTAATTTTTTATCAAAAGACGCAACATCATGCTTTAGAAAATATTCATCATTTTCTTTCATAAACTGTAATCTGGTCTTAACATCTTTAGCAATATTATGCATGCTTTTCTGATATATATCAGTTGGTATTGGTTCAGTATCAAATATAGATGGTAATGATAGTCCATATTGTAGTGTGGTGTATATTAATTCAACATAAATGCTATGGTTCATATTTATTTCGTTGTTTGTTTTTGGATTTACCAAATGATTCTTTGCCCAACGCATACATTCCTCGCGTGTAAAAGGTTTACTTATATATTCAATAGTTTCTGTTATTTTATCATTCAAAGTATATAATCTTAGAGTTCCATCGCGCCGATATTCTTTAATTTGGTCTATGATTTTTTGCCTCAACGCAGAATTATAAAAACATCTTCTTCTAACTTTATTTAGAAAAGATTTAGGATGTTTTAAAACATCATCATTATCAATATCTGTTAAAATGTTTTTTCTATATTTTCTTATTCGTCTTCCTATCTGCTGATTATTTACAAAAGGGGAAATACTTGGATCTTTAATCCATAATAAACATTGATCGTCATTTAATCTTACATGCATTATTTAGAATATTCTAATATATATATATTAGAATATTAGGTCAAAAAATAAATAAAGTTTTGTATCATTTTAAATAGCAAACTTCTTGCTTCTGTTAGCATAGCATTTATTATAAATTTATATATTCGGTATCCTATATGATACAAAGACTATTATAAAGGATTCGTATGACAAGAAAAGTTGTAGATATTACCTTCGTTACCTGGTATATTATATTTTTTATAATCACTACTATCTATAGTGTTATTCCCCGGTCTATTATAAGACGGAATATGATGACTTGCGTAAAAATGAGAACTATACGCGACAGCATCGGGTTCCGTGCGTGGTATCACATAGTTATTGCCCCACGGTTTCTTATCAAATAACACATCACCGGTATATAACCCCGCATTTTTTAATGGTTCGGGTGCTTTCACATTGGGGGCGTAATCTAGTTCAGCATACATTAAATCACTTTTCATTTTTTCGTATTATTCTATTACAATAGAAGGATTTAAATTTACATAAAGAATACATTATAAAGAAATCTATACTATAAATACTATGAGTTCGCATAAAAAAAGAGCGAAAGGATGTGGTGACGGAGGGAACATCAAGAAGGCGCGTGGGGACGAAAAGACAAGTGAACCACATGACTTTCTCAAGGATGGGTTGGATAATAAGGAGATCATCGATTTAGTCCAAGATATTATGAAAATTATACACGATAATAAGTGTATGACATCGGGACAGTTATCGCATGCGTCGGTTGTTCATAATATAACACAAACGGACAAGTTTAAATTTTTCATAGAAAGATATCCGATGTTGTTTGATATGGTAACAAAAGAAGCGGGGTTCGACTATTCGTTTTTTGAATATTTCTTGTCTAAGCGCGAGACAATCATAAAGAATACGGAAACAAGCGAAGAAGTTCATAAACAGGTCGGTCAAGAAATGTTTGATTTATATTACAAAAAACCATAAATAATCATAAAAATTGATATAAACGATTGTATACTAATAAACTATACAATCAAAAAGTATCTCCCGTCCGATGAATTCCACTTGCTCTCCGATTACATTTCCAACTGCCGTCGCCGTCGCTCCTGTTCCCCTGGTTCCGACGCTCTATTCTCTTATCGACGAAACATTCAAGCTCTACGAAGCGAACGCAGGGAACGAAAATAACAGTTATTCGAACTGTCTGATTACGCTTTTGAAAAAACATCATGTCTGGCCTCTTATTAAAGTGAAGAAGTTCAAGGGACGTAGCGATATCGTCCTGCTTCACAATTCCTATATTCGCAATAACATAGATAACTTTAAAGAACTGTATGAACAATGTAGAAGTATCGTATTGGATTTTAGTCTAGAACGTAATTATAATGTAGTCGTAACGTACGCTAACTCTATCCCGGAGAGAATTAATTATAATACTTACATTAACTCTCACTATTCGCCAGAAGATAAGGTATATGAAGCGTATGATGGAACAATCATTACCGTATATCATCACAAAGACGAGTGGTATTTCGGGACTTCAAGTTGTCCCGATGCGAATAGTTCAAAATTCTCGCATCCTACGAAAACGCATGGTAATATGTTGGACGAGATTCTGTTTAAATATTTCAAAAAACATATTACTCCGGAAGAAGACAGTGATAGCGTATCGGTGAAACTTAGGAGTTTGTTTACACAACACCTAGATCCGAATATGGCGTATGAGTTTATTATTGTTCATCACGAGAATAAGCACATCATAGATTATTCGGGGTTTCTCGGTGAAAATTATATGGAAATGTTTCATGTAAATACAAAGCATCGCAATTCGCTTATTGAAAGCGATATTATGTTGTCTATTATCCCGTCACTTATGGAAATTGGCGTAAAGTATCCGTTGCCCTTTAATAATATTCAGGAGTCCTACGCACATATTAATAGTTCCCCGTATAGTTATGGTTTAATCGTTAAAAAGAATATTGCGGACAAGGTAAAGTTGTATAAAATTTCAACGGACGCGATCAATTATCGTGAAGAGACGGATCCGTGTCATCCTAACGTGTGGATGAATATCCTTTCGGTCTATATGAAGAACAAGATGGAATATACGATTAAGGATTATATCGCTAATTATAGCCCATATCTCAATTTACCGCTGGATAATAACGGACAAAAAATAGACCCTACATATCTTGTTCATACCATTATATCCACGATCAAAGATAGTCTCTATGCCTATTATAAGGCGACGACAACATATTACCCGAACTATAACCGCTATAAAATGAATAAGGATATGGACAAGCAGTTTCCACCGGTTATTCAGTATCATCTTGCGCAACTGCGTAATCTTCAAGTGAATACGTATAAAACGAGAATGATTACGCTGGCGAACGTATATCATTATATATGCCAATGTAACGATATCAATAACATTAAAACACTGATTCAATTCTTCGCTACTAACCCAATTAACGAGATGTTGCCGCGAACGTCAATGTGTTTCGCGATAATGACGAGTTTAATTTCGTAATCCCTCGCTCACTCGCGCGTTTATTTGTTTAATATTATATGTTGTATAATTATTTTTTTATATTTATAAAAAATAAAAATCCTGCGTATATATAGAAAGAATATATGGGAGATAGTGAAAGATTTCAAGATTATATGGACGGTGGCTTAATAAGAAGATATAGACGCCCCGTTGCCAAGCGCCCCGCTACTAAGCGCCCCGCTACTAAGCGCCCCGCTACTAAGCGTCCCGTTGCCAGGCGTCCCGCAGCAAAGAATATGACTAGACTTTTCGGTGGATTCTTTGAAAGTTTAGAACATTTCGCAAAGGAAGAAAAAGAAGAAAAGAAAACCAGCACTTCTGGAACTTCAGGAACTACCAGCAATTCAGGTTCTAAAGAACAATACATGGAAGAGTTAAAGAGGGGTGGTGCCAAGCACAGGATGAAGAAGCCTGTAAAGAAGGTCAAGAAAGGTGGTTATGAAGTTGATCAAGAACAAGAAGATTTCTCATCATCAGGTATCTCTTCCGCAATATCCAGTATATTATCTGGTGGTGCCTTCCGCCGTAGCCCGCGTAGAGTCCCCAAGCGCCCCGTTGCTAAGCGTCCCGTTGCCAAGCGCCCGGTTCGTCGCTCAGCTTCACCCGCTCGTCGTATGCGCTTTATGTAAGATAGAATTTAGAGATTTATTATTTTTTACAATATATTAAAAAATGATATATAAGATAGATATATTATAATTATAAAAAGAGAATATGCCTACTTTTCAAAATTACAACTACGATGAACGATCGGATTGTCATTCGTTCGAAATCAATGGGATCGATCTCGCGGTTGTGAATGGAATTCGCAGGATTATTTTGACTGATATCCCAATCCCTGGAATTATCGGTGAAAAATTAGAGAACGACGATCCTAGCGTGGATGTTATTATAAATAACGGTGCCCTTCACAATGAAATCATTATTCACCGCATCGGTCTTATTCCAATTTGTCTTACAGAAGATGAAATAGAGCGATACGAAGATAATAGCATCCATATTGAGCTGAATGTCAAGAATACTATGAACAAGACGATTGATGTTCGCACAAATGATATTGTAGCAACGCGTAATTCAGTGCCTTTGAGTGATGACGAGTTGAAGGTCGTTTTCCCCGCAAACAAAACATCCAAGTATCATATCCTTATTACGCGACTGAGAACGGGGGAACATTTACATTTAAAAGCGAGAATTGTAAAGCGTAAAGGACGCGATAACGCATCATTTAACCCCGTATCACTGTCTAACTTTTCGTATATCCAAGACCCTAAGGAAGCTGACAAAAAGACAAACCTGTTGGACAAGGAACGCTCGTATTACAAAAATAAATATGGCGACCCTGTGCGATTCAAGTTTGACATTGAAAGCATTAATCGTAATATTGGTCCAAAATATCTGGTATCAAAATCATTGGACATTATGATTCATAAATTGGAGGGACTTAGGAAAGAACTGAATAGTGAAGCAAGCGACAAAGTTAAGATACAACAATTTCAGGATATTCAAGGGACGTTTGAGTTTGTCATTGAAGACGAAGATGATACACTGGGAAATGTAATACAATCCTATATTCACAATCATTTTATTCGAGAGAATCACAAACACAAGAATAATATAGCATGCACGTATATTGGATATATTTGCCCGCATCCGCTAAAATCGCTAATGATCCTACGTATTTCTTTGGAGGGTCTAAGTGATCCAAATAGTTCAAGCGCATTCGCTTCTTTCCTGGAAGAGAATTGCGCAATTATCGCAAGCGAACTCTCCGTGATTAAAAACGATTGGTCCAAGTTCGCACTGGATACGATTAAATAAATATGCGATTCACTTACATATTCTCTTTTATTTTTGTCAAATAATAATATATATCATTCTAATAAATAGAAACACAAGTTCATATGTCAACGGATATAGAATATTTAGACGAAGACTTGGATGATATTGAATATACTGAGATACTTAGTTTCGAAGAGATGAGCGAATTAAACCCTTCTTTTATTGCGATGGATAAAGAAGAGATATATAATAACCTATATACCTTTTTTAAAAACAAAAAGAAATCCGACCTATTACGTAGTTTATTCTATGATATACTTGTAAATCGCGAGTCTAAGAATGGCAAAATAAACGATTATGCAAACTATGTATTTGCCGCCGAAGGAGAAATCATAAAATACGGTGAAGACGACACACCGGATGCTGTCCTCAACTTCATATATAAATATGATACCAAGGACAGGCGAGGCGAACTTAGTGAGTTTGTAAAGCGGAAGTTTTGTGTATCCTATGATCATAAATCAGACAAGATACGTTTAAAGCCAACACACAATACAAACATGATTCTTATAGAGGACACTGGAGCTAGCATTAAACCTGATTTCCCGAAATATTACCCGATCATCAAAGATTACCCTGTTATCAATTGTAGAAATGTGGATAAGGTTGAAAACATTTATAATATTAATGACGGGAATGACATTAGTCTTCCAATTGTAGGGGCATATTATAAGGTACCCACGGTTACCACAAATGATTATATGTATGCGAAGATAGCGTCGCATTTGTTAAATAGCGTCAACATGAACTACAGTGCTTCAGCGAATTATAAGGGTATTTATGAATTGATCAAAGATACGCGCCCTGATATTGAGATGATTATGAGCGAAATCAATAGTAATAAAGACAGTTTTTATTTGGATTATGGTAATATCAATAATATCTTTAAAAAATATGATTATTCTCTTGATTTTATTACCGAGAAAGACTTGGGACTCTTAACCGACCTTATGGATTCTATCATAAAGAAAGAAAAAGAGCGCAAGAATATACACCGTGTATTTAAAATTAAACGCCCGTTATTAGTCAATAAGAAGTTGACTTTTTTTGATAACATTGATAAGACCCTAAAAGTCATCCAGATATCCGCAGAAGTCCATTCGTTCCTTGAAAAAACAAAAGACCTCATCCTTAAATATAAGAATGATGTTATACAAACCGACGTGATTCCTTTGGGTCATTATAACATATACAGTATTATAAAGCAAATTAACGATAACACCGTCTCTATTGAGGAGGTTATTAACGACCTAAAGTTATCCATAAAGACGATCAATATAGACCATACGCTGAATACGATCAATGATATCTTAGATGCCAGAGAAAATATAGAGAGTATTAAATTAGATTGTGACAAAGTCAAGAATACCTTTATACATTCGCGCGAGCATATATTCGATTATGACAATGACGGTAAGAAGTATGTTCTATCCAAGCGAGAAAACAAAGCGATATGTGATGCGAACGACATAGATAATTATGAAGGGGTTCGGGATGACGATGACATTATTGATGACGAAAATAAGGGATTTGCGAATGATGATGGAGGAGGTGCTGGAGGTATCGCAAATAACTATGAATTAAATCGATATATAGCAAATATTCATTTTAAAAATGAAAAAGGGTTTATTGAGATGTTGAGAATTATTCTAGAATTGGTGAAGAAAATCAATGATGTAGCGAACATCGAAATTGATTATGACGATATATCAGCGTATTTATTTAAGAAATATCGTAGCGTATCCACGCGATATGAAAAATACGTGAATGCGTTTGAAAAGAACAATATAGAGGATGCTCAAAATAACGCAAAGAAATATGCCCAATTGACGCCTTTGCATATATTGTACACTAACGCTAAGAATGCGGATAAGAATCGCGCGGGAATCATTAAAAAGGTCAATGATGAGTTTATAGAGACGACGAATATAATCTTTTGTAATGCGATCTGCTTCTGGATTGTGGATACCCAAGATAAAATATTGAAAGGACAGGTAGCACTAAATATGAATGATTTAAACCCGAATCATCTCGATAAACTGAATACACGTGGACTCCTCTATTACATTATAGAGATCATAAGCGACTTCTTTATTAAATACGCGGATAATAATGATTATATTATAAATATTAAAGATTTGCGAAAGAACTTTTTATCTATTGTGGAGACTGAGCATAAAGACAGGGATGCAGAGGTATTAAGAGAACTCCTTAGCAAGAAGGCGGAGGGCAAGAATAAATGCGCAATAGACCGGAATAAATATACGGATGACGAACGGTTTTATATTGATAAACTACTATATACACCCAATAGTAATTCAAAATTTGAGAAAATACACAAGTATATACAAGGATGTTGTCTACGTAAGTTAGACAGTAACTTCAGTGATATTATTGATTTAAATGAAGATGTCATTAAATTAAAAGAGCATTATTCGAAAGTCCGTTTAATAAGCAATGTTAGGGATACGAGATTTACGCCACCTAAGGAACGCAAGAAGAAAGACAAGAAAGACAAGAAAGGTAAGAAAGACGACGAAATTGAAAGAGAAGATGATGGAGTTGATAGCGACGGCTACGGTAGCGACGATATATTTATGAAAGAAGTTAAGGAGAAAAATAAACACGTGAAGTATATAAATAAGGAAGCTTTTGTGTATAACTTTAAAAATTATAACGTAGATGAGTGGTTAAAAAGTATGCGCGGTAAAAGCGAATTATTGCCCGACAATTTAATAGATAATTTAATAAATTACGATATGGACAGTACTAAATCGCATATCACCGATAATATCAAAAAACTCAAAAATGTTAAAAATAATATAAGTCTTAATTTTATAAATTGTGAACATATTAATTACACGGAGGTTTTGCTGAATATTAGCAGGATAATCTATATGAACGTCCATTCGTCATCCAAATACAAAGAGAATGATGTATTAAAAGAAATGGTTATGAACTCTGTAAAACAAATAAAGATGATGATCAAGCATCTCTATCATTTAAATAAAAATTATAATACGGAAGAAGCGGATGTCGTAAATATAATTAATATTGTGGTGATAAGTAATTCGCTACACACCCCGGATTTGGAAGGAGTTGAAAATATTCCGAAAGAATTTATTCGCGAGAATGCTGAGAAACTCTATGAATATTTAAAAAGTTATGTTGGAGGAAAATACAGCAAGTTCTTAACCGCCGAAGAGATCGCTGTTTTTATCAATGAAAAACGCGAAGAATACAAAATCAAAAAATTAAAAGATAATCAAGACCTAGATATTGAAGAAAATGAAATCCGTAGGCAAATGAAAGTTGCTGGTATAATGGTTGTGAAAGAAGTTGATGTCGCGGACGGTGAAGCGAAAGCAGATGACGCAGATGCAGAGGGCAATATTAACGACGCATATAAAGGCGAAGAAAAAGACGATGATTATAATAGTAAAGATAATGAGAATTATAATATATACAATGATGCGGACGAAGATATGGATTAGAAGATTAAACCGAATTCACCGCGTTTTGCTGGCGTATCATAATTTCAGCGGAGTTTGAATTTGTACGCGGAATGTAATTCTTATTATTACCACTGCATCCGTTCAGTTGTAGAGGCAGATGCCTATCTTTAAAACTTTCTATAACTTGCGTTTTGAATCGGTTAGGAATTTCTTCAAATAATATGTCGTTTACGAGGTTTTCGTATTTTAATGCTAATAAATTAAATTCATTGTCCGATATTTCATCGTCGTTCTCAATCTGTCCCGCTAATAATAGGAATTGTTGTCCTAATCGACGGAATAAATCGCATTTTTCGCTTGCTTTTATAGAATTATTAAGAGAAATAATTAAAACACTAATCGCGTTCACTACGATATTCGGTATCTTAACTTCGTTCGCATCCTCGCTAATACTGTTAATGATGCACATCGCCGACGACGTCAAAACCAATGGTATATTGAACCCGAACTTTACCATCGACCAATAACCGCTCGCCTTACTACATAACAACACAAGCGCCTCCGTCTTGGATAGCAATTTTTCTATCTTGTAAGGCAGATTAGGAGAAACCTTCGTATCTTCGTTTTTTACGCTTTCGTTTTTTACGCTCATTATATTTAATTATAATATAATAAATAAAAAAAGTATATAAGGAATTGCGAAAGAATATAAAGAGACGTGTCGTTTATTCCCGGTCCTTCAGTCGTGTCATTAAGACGTCTATCGTTTTCTGTTGATCGTTTATTTTGTCAGACAACTCCTGAACTGACTTTGTTAAAAGCGGGATGAGCGACATATATTCAATCGTATAATTATGATTTTCCTTTACAGGAACATTCACCGCCTCCGGAATATGTTCCTGTAAATCTTGAGCAATAAACCCGTAATTCCTTCTATCCCCCTCATTCTGTGCGATCGTCAAATAAGATACCGGCGTTAATCTATTAATCAACGCAAGCGAACTATCCACACTCCTTATATCCTTTTTATATCGCCGATCACTGATGGACGAATAGTTGGTCGCATTAATTGTTCCATCAACATCCAATTTACATACGGGGTTTGTAGTGCCTATCCCTACATTATTATTATTGAATATGTTAATGATCGAATACTCCGCAGGTTCATAGGGTGTCCCTAGTTGCCATATTTCTTGCGCATTCCACGAAGACGATAAAACCGCACTATTGGTTTCGTTATAGGTCGCAGGGCGATTCAAATAGATCTTCCCTTCCAACGAATTATCTCCTAATATAGAGCACCATTTCGCAGTATAATACACGAAATCACTATCCGTACCTGGTAGATCAAAGAACGAACCCGATATATTCGCCACAAAATACGAGGATGTGCTAGATTCAGCTCCTAAATTGTGAGAAAGCCAACACGAAGTCCCTTGGTTATCTATTCGATTATTGCCATCCGCGTCTGTTATATGCTCCCACGTGCCCGCTTCGCCGATCTTGCGATATAGACGCAACCTCCACCATCTCGCATCCGTACCATAGTCAATCCCAATATGACATGATATATGAACTAAGACTTTGGACGACGGATGAGTCGGTTTAATGCGAACACAGAATCCTTGAATCTTTTCATTTATAATGTTTATGTTATTATCTAT
>Ga0114971_10000298_pt1 | contig 31847 bp, 37 predicted proteins | sample M_140625_MF_Meta_FD_87320 | JGI IMG/M metagenome (GOLD analysis project Ga0114971, IMG submission 87320) | Freshwater microbial communities from Lake Montjoie, Canada to study carbon cycling - M_140625_MF_MetaG | ecosystem: Environmental > Aquatic > Freshwater > Lake | place: Lake Montjoie... | reverse complement strand
AAGAACGGCCAGTGACTCCCGCACTAAAAACAACCCAACGCGACGCCAAACAATCAACGATTCTTCTGGTGGAAGATGACACCGCGATACGCCACTTCATTCGCACTGTTCTCAAACGCCTCGGACATATCGTCATTTCAGCCTCAGACGGCGAAGAGGCTCTCAGCTTGCTTAAGAAATCGTTTCCTCTTCAACCCTCTCTTTTAGTCTCAGACATGGTGATGCCAAGATTAGGTGGCAGAGACTTAGCTCTCAACCTGTCTGAACAATTCCCTGAAATGCAAATTCTCCTGATGTCCGGTTACCCCGAACAACAAAGTATCGCTGCCGACTCTGGCTTGGAGATTTCTTTCCTCAGAAAACCATTTGCTACAGGGGAACTGATATCCAAGGTCGAAGGCCTCCTCCAGAGAGTCTGACCTAACCGCCCTTTTTCAGTTTTAGCAATAAACGAGCAACTGGCGGAGGAGCGTGGAATTCAAATTATAATTCCGTATTTTATTAATGGTATTCTCATCGAGATGATATCCATCCGAAACAAGTAAAACACCTGTGGGACTGTAGATGCCAGCGGCTAACTGCATACCGACCTCAAGTTCATCGACCATGACTTCTTTGACGAGTCTTGGCAGCGGGGAAGCTTGGGCGCAGCGCAAAAAAAGACGGGTCGCATCGGGATCAAAGGCGGTGCCCGATTGCTCAAGAATGCTATCCACGGCCATCTCAGGGGATAACCCGCATGTTACGTAATAGGACACGACAGCAAGGCAGCGCGCGGTCCAAGGGATCATTTCGCCAGCGAGACCATCAGGATACCCTGTCCCATCATACCTCTCATGGTGAGCACGAATCGTCTCCCCCACTGGCCTTAGCGAGTCAACGAAGGAGGCTAGGGCTTGGGCTTGAATCGTATGGTTTTCGACCACATTTTTCAGCTCGGGAGGTAGGTCTGCTGGATTGGTTTGGACTGCCGACATAAATCCTGAGGGAACAGCGGTGAGTCCGATGTCATACAGCCGAGAACTGATGTCCAAAATATGCTTCTGCTCGGTGTCAAAATAGTGCGTTTCCGCCATAGACTGACAAATTTTGGAAGCGGCCTTGGCCTGCTCGCCGAGGAGAGGATTAAAAGTGGTGAGCACCCGTTGACATAGCTCAAGGGAGCGACTGAAGTTTGTCTTGAGGGAATCGTTAGTCGCATCGATCTCCATCTTGTCGGATTCCAAATCCTTAAGCTGCTTATCGAGCAAGATATTGGCGGCCGATAGCTTTTGATTCAGATCCAGCGACTGTTTTTCGAGGGCCTTGTTGGTTTCAATGAGATCAAACCGCTGAACGGCATTGTGCAAGGTGGCCATCATCTCCGCGGAAATCCACGGTTTCGTGACGAAACGGAATATTTCTCCACTGTTCACGGCCGCCGTCACAACATCAAAGGTCTTAATTCCTGTTATGAGAACCCTCGATGCGGAGGGTTGAATCTGCGCAAATCGGCTTAAAAGCTCAGCCCCCATCATGTCGGGCATATTGTGATCGGCAATAATCACCGCAAACTGTCGATCCCCCGCCAATTGCAAGGCTTCAGTAGCACTCTTGGCCGCGAAGGACGCGTAGCCAGCGCGCGTAACTAAATCTTCAAGGACCTTTAGGATCATTGGATCGTCGTCGACGGAAAGAATGGCCTGGTTGCGGGCGTTCAATTGCATAAGATTAAATTATTCATTGAGATCGATTCGGGGAAAAAGAAGCATTATGTGAGAGTTTTTCTTAGCCGCGTCGGGATGCAAGAGAAGGCGCCCACCCAGACTTTCAGTGAGATTTTCCGCATGGGCAAACGTCAAATCGCCGGTCGTGGATCGCAGGAGATACTCATCGACCTCACTCACAGATCCAATCGCACATGGGACAGAAAGCGAAACGGCAACAGGGTTCGCCATCCCGTACTGATCCAAACTAGGAATCACTTCCGCGAGTTGACTCGGGGAGAGGATCTCAAAGACGGCCTCCACTTTGCCAGCCGGAAAAATCTCCCTCACGCGGGAAGCAATCGTGAGAATGACGGTTCGAAAAGGATGCTCCGCCAATTCCACATGAAGGGCTTCAGAAGGAGGAATGAGCGTGATTTTTGCCGTTCTTGGAAAAATGATCCGAACAAGATCGAGTTGGGACTCCACTAAAGTCGCCAAATCATGGTAAGTTTTCTCGCGTTCGGCTACATTCAGGTGGATGTGGACAGTTCTATTGAGGACTTCTTTGATCCTCTCGACCCCTTGATTGATTTCACTGAGCGCCTCAGCCGCAGCCGTATCTGCGCTGCAGGCCTCGTGGCAACTCTCCAGATTGAAGTAAATTCCAGTGAGCACATTGTTAACCTCATGGATCAACCCCGGAGTCAGCTCGTCATTCAACTCATTGGAGGCGCGCTTGAGTATGACACTGGAATCTGGATTTTTATTGTTCAATTGGGAGAAAAAACAGGAACTAGAGGCAATAAAAGCGGATAAACTTTTTAATCAAATAGTTTTCGAGTATCTCGAAATTATTATTGAGCACGCTGACCGGAGGGTGTCAAAGACGAAAATGCTTCGTGAGCCACGAATGCCGCAAAGAACCTGGGGCTTTGCAAAAGAACTTGGCTACCGCTGGCCAACTCACGCTCCCGACCTTTGGCGATGGTGGGACTAACGTAGCGCATACGAAATCCAGCATCAGCAAATCGCGCGGCAGCATCTGCCACTTCAGGCTCAGCGGAATCCACGATGCCATCAGCCATCCAAATCACCTCCATCGTTTTCAGATCGATAATTTTGGTTCTTACACCGATCGCCAAGGGACGATAGGGACGAAATGTAGTGAAATCGGTAAAAAGAACCGCATCGGCACCATATTTTAGCTTCAGAACTCGAATGAGATCCGCAGACAGAATCTCAGCTGAGGAGACCGCCTCGCGATTCAAGATGGAACCCATTTCCTGACGACTCAAATGAACGATCTCGAATTTAACGACCTTGGACAATTCACCACGAAATATCCCGTCCATGTCGCGCTCGGATTCCCCGATCGGGCGGGAGGTGTGAATCGGAAGCACAGCCAAGCGTCTCATTCCTTCAGGCCAACGGATCCCCGTATTCGAAGCGATCTCCTGCTGGATGGCTTCCGTCGATTGCGAAATCGGCTTGATCCGCCCCGCGCGGGAGGTCGCCACATTGCTATTGTCATTCACCGTTCGGGCAATGGGCTTCGCGCATGAAGCCAATCCAAGTAGAAACGCGATGCAAATTACACGGAAAAAAACAGAAAGACGGAATGTCATACCTCTCACCCTAGCAATTTCCGTGCCTTTTACAAAGCCAACATGCTCCCCCCATTTTGAGCCCCTCCGCCACGATCACAGAAATCCAGCCAATGCGACTCGAACCGCGAGCTAAAAAAAGAAGCATTTGCAAAAAACTCGGCAGCCAATGAGAATTTCACTTTAAGTTTTCACAGACTCGTCCGATAATTAATCTATGTGTGACTTAAGACCTCCCAAAAAAACCGTGCCTGTTTTTGGATTTGGACACCGTTTTTTGACGGGGATCTTCGGTGGAATGATTGCCATTTCGCTCGCGGCGGGCCTCTCGTCCTGTGCCACTAAGAGCGCCAATAAACCCTCACTCAGCGGGCCAAAGCAGAGTTTGCCTAGACCAGCAACCATTCGTATCGCGCAAGATACCTCAAGCAAACGCAAACCCCCATTGTTGCCGAAAACCGTTTTTAATATCAAGCCCGAGAATGATTCCAGCATGGCCTCCAGCGATCTATTGCCAAGCAACGACACCCAAACGATCGATACCGCCACACCGAAGTTCATCAATAATGAGCAACCTCAAGACTTCTTTCAAGGTGCCAGCGATGCCGCGCCAAGAGACCCCATTCTAGGGAACTTTTTTGATTCAGTTTTTCGCCCAGCGACCCCCCCCAATCAACCTGTGAGCAGCACCTCCTACACCGTCAAATAATATGATCCGACTTCAGGTCTTGGCCGTCCTCTTTATCGCCACCACACTTCAGGCAGAGATTGCCGCCCCACCGCAGATCCATGCCGATTCCGCTGCATCAGATGCCTCCAAGGCCATCCCCGTGGAACCCGCCCCGGAGCTACAAAACCCCGTTCGACCACAAATCCCCGACCCAATTCCATTTGACACCATCAATTCGGACCCAGCCGACGAGGTCGAACTCGCTCCCGCATTGGTCAATAGCGCTGCCGACATCACAACTATCCAAGCGGAGATAGAACAAGCCCAAGCTCAAGGGGATCAACCTCGTGCCGAGAAGGCATTCAATCAACTCCTCAATCTGGGCATTCAAGTTGAGCAAAAACGGGATGCCATTTACAAAATGGCCATCAACCTCGAGGAAAAACAAAAGGCCCCCGTCAAAGCCGCTGTCCTTTATGAGCAGTTCCTCTCCCTTTATCCGGACGATGCAGAGAATCCCAACATCCTCCTTCGCCTAGGCAAAATCTACCGCGATAACGGCAGCTACGCCTCTGCACTAAACAAATTTTACAGCGTCCTCTACACATCGCTAAAACTCAAAAGCGGAAATGAATTCACCGATTCTTCCCTTCGAGCCAAGATGGAAATCGCCCATACGCATTTCACCATGGGTGACTACAAAACGGCGGCTCAACTTTACTCCCGCCTCAAGCTCATTAAAATGAACCAATCCGAGGCCAGCGAAGTCGCTTTTCGCTCGGCTTACATCGACTACCTTTCGGGTGATTTCACCGCATCCCTCTCCGCCGCGCAGAGTTTCCTTACCACCTATCCAGTCAGCCCCCTTGCTCCAGAGGCACAGTATCTCGTTGCTCAATCTCTCAAGTCCCTAGGACGTAGTGATGAGGCCATGAAGGAAACACTCAAACTCCTCGCCTCTGGGCGCGAGTTCGGAAAAAAGAAGCCTGCGATCTGGGCCTACTGGCAACGCAAAACTGGCAACGAAATCGCCAACGATCTCTACGAGAGTGGCGATGCGATTGCCGCTCTGAGTGTGTACCAGAAACTGGCGGAACTCGATGATAGCCCAAGCTGGCGTGCCTCGACCGTTTACCAGATCGGACTCTGTTTCGAGCGCCTCCGGCACTTGGAACGCGCCCGCGAAGCCTACCGCTTCATTATCGATAAAATCCCCGTCACCGCCGCCACGGAGACCGACGCTCTCATTGGCATTAACCTCGCCACCCTCCGCGACATGGCCCAATGGAGATTGGAAAACTTGAATTGGCTCGAACAAACCGAAAAAGATATCTACCCTCTCTTGGATAAACCCGCTCCAGGCCCCGACCTCCAACCCGCCTTCCTGAAGCCCGCTCCCGTAAGCGCTCAAACCATCCCGAGCGCTCCAGAGCCACTACAAACGGCGCGCACCACAAGCCCTCTTCAACCCTCCCTCCCAGTTCAATCCGCTCCTTCCGCCCCAGCCCCCACATCTTCGGCCGCTATCAACTCCAGCGCAAACTGACACTTAGGACGACGGAATAAGTTGCCACCAATCGCCATCAACCCGTGCTATCTGGATTCGGGGAACCTAATTTTTAAGCTTATTTGCCGATAGCCACCCGCTGTATACGGGCGTAATTTGTCATTAGCGCCACCGCAGCCAGCGCCACGTTCCTAGCCACACTCACCCAAGTCGCCGGACCACCATCGTTCGAAAAGCATCCACAGGGCACCTCGATGCCCTGAACCAGATTCCAACCCGTCAACGCGGCAAATGCGAGGAGCAGTCCGGCACCCATTACCAACGCAGCCTTTCTTGCCTTCGGTATTAATATCGCCAATGCTATATTTATCTCCAACCAAGGCAGGAATAGAGCCACCCAGCCGATAAGCACAGAAGGCACCACCTTATACCCAGCGATGATCTTTGAAAACCCATCCGGATCTGCCACTTTGTGAATCGAGGCTACCAAAAAAACCAAGCAAAGAAGCGCCGCCCCACCCCACTCGAGGAGCAAAAACATTTGGGGTTTATTTTTTAAATATTTCACTTGGTTTTATCGCAGAAACGGATTTGAGACAGAATGACAGAATTCGAGAAAGTTGATAAAAAGAGACTTCAACGGGATCCGAACATTTTTATTCCACAGCCAATCCCGCCTTCTTCCAGCCCCCCAGACCATCGACAAATAAAGCGACATCCTTGATCCCCATGTCCCTCAGAAAAACAGCCAGATGGAGCCCGTCGTCACACAATTTACCCGAACAATAAACGAGCACTTTTTGCCCCGAATTCAAAATTGATGCCCACTCCTTGAAATCGGCATCCCTTTGCGCATAGGGAAAGGAGAGCGCGCCAGGGAGATGCCCCTCATCATACTCCCGCTCGAGTCTCGCATCAAAAACCAACCATCCACCCTCCCCTATGATTTTTTGCGCCTCCTCGACTGAAACGACCGCCATACCGGCCTTGCTGGCTTCCCCTGCGACTTTTTCTTCTTGTGGACGCAGGACCTCAAGGCCATGCGGGTTCATGAATAGCGATACAGCCATCCCGAGAAGGGACGCGAAACAAATCCCGCTCCAAACCCGAACTAGTGACCAATCATGACAAATCGCACTCCTCACATCTCCCTGCATAGCGAGACGGCTTGATTTGCCAAGATTTTAACGCTGATATACCACCCACTATGCCCACCATCTTCGTTTTGGCTTTATCGCTGATTGGCGCCGCCCTATGCACATCCGCCGCCGAGGTCGCCGCACCTCAAATCCAGTGCCAAGCAGCCACCTACGACTTCGGAAGCCGCGATGCTTCTGAGACAGTGGAGCACACATTCATCCTCAAAAACACGGGCGCCGCCGATCTAGAGATCAAGAAAGTCCAACCCGCCTGCGGATGCACCACTGCGGAATTAGACAAAAACATCATCCCGCCAGGAGACTCCGCCAAGATCGCAGCCAAACTCTCGCTCGCCGGACGTACCGGCGAGTTGCAAAAACCCATCAACATCGAGTCGAATGATCCCACCAATCCGACCCTTCAGCTCCTGATCAAAGGCATCGTCGGTGCGGATTTTCAAATCACCCCCAGCACCATGATGATCAGAAAGGATTCGCCAGAAGCCCCCGCTTCAGCCTCCGTGATCGTCAAATCGTTAAAAAACGAGCCATTTGAAATTCTGACCTCCCGATCCGAAAGTGGAAAACTCAAGATCCGCTGGGACAAGCTTCCCGACGAAAACGCGTTTCAGGTCACAGCCAATCTGGAAGACCGATATGAACTCGGCCAGTATGGGGACAAGATCACGCTGGAGACAAATCACCCCACTCGGAAGCAATTGGAGGTGAGCGTGCTTGTGCTCGTTCCAGCCCCGATATCAGTGGCCCCATCGAAGATTGTTCTCCATCAAGATGCCAAATCCCCGATTTCTCGAACGATCGTCCTCAAATACCCACCCAACAGCCCCTTCACGATCGATAAAATTGAAACTCCCGATCCCTCAATGACCTCCCAATCCGAACCCATGGGCGATTTCGGCATTCGGTTTGTGATTGGAAATATTCACCCCACAGCAGCCTTGGCCGGCCAGTCTGTAAAAATACACATTTCAACCGGGCAGGTTATTCAAGTTCCCATGGAGCTGAAGAAAAAGCCTTAGAGCCATTTTCTGACCCGGTTTTGCCCCCTCACTTAAACAAAAGTGTCAAAAATTATTTCTCCATCACCGGGGTGCCTTTTATCTGGAATTCGGGAATACAAATAAGCCCACCACCCTTTGCAAGATTTCCGATATTTTCTCCGTGCCAAGCTGCCCGGCTAACGAAAGAAAGATTCCGCCACTGGCGGTGAACAATTTTGAAGGCCTTGCATAGCTCACCAACCGAAGACCGCCCAACTCAAAATCTAAGTCTTTTAGCTCAACCGCAGTCGAATCGGCGTATGCCTTGCTGGTAATTTGACACAAAATCCAATCTCCCCTTCCGGCGATTGCCAAGATTACAGCAGGACGGATTTTTGAATTCGAGAGATCTGAGAAAGGGAACGGCAGCAAGACTATTGATCCGACTGAAGGTGAATCCATGCAGCATCCTCCTCAGGTTTATTCCAGTCCACAGCCAATGAGTCCTGACTCAACATCGCGCACTCACCGCTCAAATGCTCCTGACGTTTCTCAATCCATGCCGCTAATATGCGAAATTCCGGAGCGGGTAATTGGTCAATCGCTTTTTCGATTTCCATGACTGTGCTCATATCTCCTCTATCGGCTTTTTCGCGGCCTCGGACAAGTCATTTTTCTCACGACCCATAAATTAAAAAACTGGGAAAAACTTCCCGATGAAAACGCCTTTCAGGTCACAGCCAATCTGGAAGACCGATATGAACCTGGCCAGTATGGGGACAAGATCACGCTGGAGACAAATCACCCCACCAGAAAACAAATGGAGGTGAGCGCCATCATCGACGAAATGCGTGCCCTAACGCAGAAACTCATTTTCGCAGTTCCTCGCAAATCCAAGAGCCTCACCCCGGTAAAACATCCCAAAACAAACTTAAGTTAGCGCCACGCTGACCCCAAGCTGACCCAGCACCCAATCAGGCCTCGTGATCCCGATTTTCATTGTTGGAGCTCGTCGCCTGCGTCTGGCTCTATGTCCGGCACGCGCGCAAACAGCCTGTCGAAATCATCAAGGTTGGCACGCTTGGCGCGTGCCCGAAGATAGTCCACGGTCTCCAGTGCCGAGAGCTTCTCTGCGGCCGCTGTAATCAAAAACTGATTCATCGAATAACCATCTTGCGATGCGAGCTCTTTGATCGCACGATGAAGAGAGTCTGGAACGCGTAATGATAATGTAGTCATGGTTTTATTATTTTAAGAACTGTGGATGGCTTGATTGCTCGAACTCCCAATGTGTCCGAACCGACGAAATCGGAAATATTGTGCGTGATGATATAGGGGGCAGATGCAGCAACCGCGAGCTCCAGAACAAGGTCATCGTTGGAGTCTTTGAGGAATGGTCGCCATGCAAAAAACACCTTTTGATGCTGCGCCATAAGGCAGAAAGCATCCAGAATTCGGCTAATCTCCTTTGGCGAGAAGCCGGGAATAAGCCCTGGGCGGAGCAAAACGGCCTCATATTCCAAAACCAGTGCCACCGACACCGAAATCTTGAGATCCCCGGCGCGAATTGCATGAATGATCTGGAAGCTGGCTCCACGGTTGGAGCGAAGGCCAGCCACAAGGACTGATGTGTCGAGAATCGCAAGCACATGAGGTATTATCCGCAATACCGGATGGCGAGCAACTTATTTTTTAGAAAATATCTATGTTTTAAAAAAACTATGCGAGAAATGGGTTAATAACACAAACCTGCCCGTAATTCTGGCCATGGTTGAGATCTTCGGAGAGAAGTTCGCGAGCACCGCTACTATCGGCTGCCGCCAAGATCATGGCATCCCAGAGCGAGATCTGCCATCGAGACTGGAGCCTTAGCCCTCGCTGAAAGAGATCGAGGGAATTTTCAATGACTGTCCAAGAGTAGAAATCTCCTACGATCAAGGTAGCCTCAGCAACTGCGTGGCCGCTTCGAACAAAGTTGACATGAAATTCTTGTAGCACCTGCACACTCAAGGCTGTGCGGCTAGGTTGGAGCATCGCCTCCTCGAGGATGGCCCTCGCAACGGCCCGTTTGGCAGGGGCATCCAAGTCGTAGGCGTAGAGAAGAATGTTTGTATCCAGAAAGCGATCAGTGGGCATGAATCTCCTCGCGGGTCATTGGCTGGCCACCCAAGTGGTAACCTTCACGGAGCCGAGCCAACGCCTCAGTTGGCTGGACATGAGCCACTTCATCTTGAAGAACCATCTCAAGCCCTTGAATCACCAAATTTTTCATTGAGGTGCGGCGACGCGCAGCAGCCACCTTCGTGCGCTCCAAAATCGCGTCAGGAAGTTCTATTGTTGTCTTCATGTGGCTATAAATATGGCCATACTATAGCGCCGTCAAGAACAATTTGAGCAATCCTGCATAATGCACTGTGAGATGCGAGCTTGAGTTGCCACAACGCGGGCGGGTCAAGATTCAAGATCAACCCGACCAGCGAAATTAACCACAGAGGATACAAAGAGCACAGAGGGTGAATGAATTAGAGTGAATCCAATTGGTCAATCGCTTTTTCGATTTCCATGACTGTGCTCATAACTCCTCTATCGGCTTTTTCGCGGCCACGGACAAGTCATTTTTCTCACGACCCATAAATTAAAAAACTGGGAAAAACTTCCCGATGAAAACGTCTTTCAGGTCACAGCCAATCAGGAGGACTGCTTCGAGCCCGGCCAGTATGGGGACAAGATCACGCTCGAGACAAATCACCACACTCGGAAGCAATTAGAGATAAGCGTACTTGTGCTCGTCCCAACCCCCATCTCCGTGGCCCCCTCGAAGATTGTTCTCCCTCAGGAGACCTCTTCCCCGATTTCTCGAACCATCCTCAAAAACCCACCAAATGGCCCCTTCACGATCGATAAAATTGAAACTCCCGATCCCTCAATGACCTCCCAATCTGAACCCATGGGCGATTTCGGCATTCGGGTTGTGATTGGAAATATCCAGCCCACTACCGCCTTGGCCGGCCAATCTGTAAAAATCCACCTTTCAAGCGGGCAGGTTATACAAGTTCCCCTCGGTTTGAAGGAGAAGCACTAGAGCCATTTGCCCCCTATTTTTCGTGGTTGAATAAAATTATGAGGATGATTTGGAGAGACCTCTTGGCCTACTGCCTCCGGATTGATAATTCGTATTCCGGATGAGATCCAATCCAAAACCAAACTGCTGTATCTCCGTCCATGAAAGCAAGGGTGCGGTAGGAGAGGGACCCTACAAGACCAAAAGTTTTGTACTTTTTTTAAACTGCAGGGAGGGTATGCGTGCTGTGCCCCCAGCTTAATCAGACAAAGATGTTAATAATTAATGCCTTCTCTGACCCCTAGCGGGAGCTTCTTAATTTTACGGCGCTCCACCGATACGGAAGCCTGTTTTGTCATCTTCCAGTGTGGGATCGGCAACATGACTCTCGTCGGCCCTCATGGAACTTGCCGGGTCCGCCCATGAGCCACCGCGAATAATGCGCATGGGGGCTCCAGAGCTTGTATCGAGCGATTCGGTCCACTCACGCACATTTCCACCTTGGTCGAAGGTGCCAAAAGGTCCGGGGCATTGATCGAAGAAGCCGACCGGCGTTGTTTCTCCAAAGACGGATCCAAAGTTAGCTAAATTCGCGGGATTTGAGCCATTGGCATCGGGAGCGGTATTGCTTTGCGTGGGGTAAGCCCAAAGGGCAGTGGCGTCGGATTTCAAGTAGGCCGAGGTATACCACTCGCTCTCATTGAGAAGCCAGAAGGTGGGTGACTTTCCTGTATTAGGATTGATAGCGTTTCTAACTATGGATGAAGCCCCTAAATTATATACACCGTTCTCTGTGGTTGTTGGGCTTTGTGCGCCAGTCGGCTTTCCATTTGCCATCCAATTTGCATAGCGCGCTGCATCAAACCAAGATACATAAGCTACGGGATAATCTTCCAAACTGGCATCAACGGAATATGAGACTGGGCCTTTGTTGGAGTTTTTATGAATCCCGATATTGGCCATTAGAGGAGAGTAGAGATTTTTGAGGTTCGTTTTGGCAATTGCATTTAAGAAATCGGCATATTGAGCATTAGTTATTTCAAAATTAGCTATCTTAAATGAAGATTTTTTAATGAGATTATTACTTTTCAATTCAGTGCTGTTTAAAGATAGCGGGATTGAATTCAAAGGCACACATACCATAAGCGATTGGGTTAAAGTTCTTGAAGCAATGATTCTCGGTTCTACGCTCTTTATAGATGTATTGTTCATAGCATATATACTTTCAGCTAAGAGTATAAGATTATCCTTGTTGACTTGACATCCGAGATCCACATCGATCGGCGTATTAAGCCTCATTTCTGCACCTGAGGCTGTATGCAGGGTTAAAAGATTTCCTTTAGCTGCAGAAACATTTCCAGATGTGACATTTAAAACCACAGAAGAGTTTGCTGAGGCATTTTGCGAAACAGTAAAGTTTTGAGAACTAACTGATACTATTTTCGATGCAACTGAAATTCCATTTCCTGATATGAGCATCCCCGGATGAAGGTATTTGGTCGAATTAGAACAAATTATTTTGCTCCCATTTATCGTACAATTTATTGTAAAATTCCCCGGAAAATCACCCCCTATCACACTCCAAGCACCAGTAGCAATACAATCTAAACCCGTCTTTGAATCTAGCGCTTTCTTAGATATGACAAACTTTTTACCACCATCCATGATTTCATTTACAATTGCACCATCAGGTATACCACCGCCTCGTATCGTCATTCCTGGCAACAGATGAGCCGTTGAGCTACATGAAATCTCCGTGCTATTTTTCGTTACTGTACATGACTCCAAAAGAGTTCCGTTTCCGGTGTATATGCTCAAAGTTCCCACCCCAGAAGTATGGCAAGAACCATAATTGCATAGTGCTTTAATGGATATAGTTCCATTTTTTTGCAAAGCTGCGTTAACTAAGTCATCCCCAGTCAGGAATATTCTGTTATATCTTGATGCAGATTCAGTAGAAAATACATGAGGTTGAATAAATGCCAAAGGAGGCGATGCAACAACATTTGATAAAGTACCATTATAACTGGCATTTTTGCTTAAATAAATTGTTTTATTAGCGCTTTCGATAGATGTAATGTAAGCTCCACCTGGAGCTATCTCATTGTCGTCACTTGATAAAAGCCTCATTCCTTTAACTGCATTAACTGGAATGATTTCGCAAGTAATAGTTTTTGAATTTTTGGCAGCTGTGCAATTTCCCAAAAGAACTGTTTTTTCAAATCTTAATAAACTACCATTCTGGGTCTGAGTAGCATTTATCGATAAAGTGCCATTAGAAACATCAGTTATAGTAGTATTACTCGCGATTCCGACCCCTGACACCCTCCAACCATTTTGTATACCCTCAGTGTTCGCTAAACTGATTTTTGTGGAGTCTTTTGTTGAGTTGCATGTGGTGTATCTGACCCATGATTTATAATCCACATTTGGCGCGCTTCCATCGCTGTTATTTGTTGTTGCGACACCGATTTCATCGTTATTGGCAAAAACTTTAAACTCGGCATAATTGCAGCCGTGACCTCCTTTAAAATATTCAATAACAACATATAGTTCTTCCAAGCAGTACTTTTTAATTTCCAAATGAAAGGACTTGGATTCAGTTTGCCCGCAAGCGTCTTCAATAGTCGCATTAAATGTCACCTGCCCCTGTTTAATTATCGACCTTCCTTGAAATACTCCGCTTTCACTTAAGGTAAAATTACCATATTCGTCATTAGCAGGAGATATGGCTGTCATTTTCCATTTATATGGCCCCTTTCCACCTGATACAGTCAGATTCTGCGAATAATTAATCAAAAAATACGCATCTTTTAACGTCGAATTTGTGGTGATTTCAAGTTTGGGGTAAATTGTCAAACTGCAATTGGCTGATTTAGAATTGCCTAAGTTATCTGTGATCGACGTGGAAATACTAAAGTTACCAGTGGCATTGATCGTTCCGCTTAAAAACCCACTCGCACTCAAGACTAGGTTACTCGGAAGATTGGCCGGGGGGCTATATGAGTAAGGAGGCTTGCCTCCGCTCACCGAAAACAACTGAGTAGCATTTAGCGTCAATCCATTATACAAACAATTTAGATTTGATGACATACTGTAGCTAAGAGCTGGATAAATAATGATTGGGCACGTCTTATTGTCGGTATTTCCGCACGAGTCGGTGACTTTGCATGCAATCGTGTAGTTAGTTGTATTTGAAGAAAGAACAGGCGTTCCTTGAATCTTATTGTCCCTGATATCTAATCCCGTTGGCCAGGGATTATTGACGGCATCATGTTTACTCCACGTGTAGTTACCATTCCCTCCGGTGGCGGTTAGAGGTACAGCCGCAATCAATTTTCCACTAGTGCATTCCGCTGGTGGGCAAGCGGAGGTGATTTTCACCTCAGACAAAGCCGAATAATTTAAAGTGAAGTCCTCGGAGTAAGGGGGAGTATTTGCGTCCGTGACTCGGACTACCAGTGAAACAGTTCCGTTAAGAGAAGGCGTTCCCGCGAGGGTGGCGGTAGTCGGCCCAGCGGATGTAACTGTGTATAATGGCGAACTTGATGAGACAAGCTGCCAACTCAATGGATTTAGACCCCCAGAAGCCGTCAATGTTGTGGAGAAAGTTTTATTAACTGTCAGACATGGAATCGGGGGCGTTGGAAGCGTGATGGGATCGTATATGTCAATCACAAACTCTTTTAATGCTACTTTACCGCAACTATCAATAACTTGCACAGTGAATTTGTAAGATCCTTTCAATATAGGCGTTCCTCCAATAATTCCTGAAACGGGATCTAACGTAAGACCATCGGGGAGCTTGCCTAACACAACCTTCCACATCTTGTAAGGCGGCCATCCGCCTTTGGCTTCGATTTTTACAGGACTCAAAGATGCCGTAGCGGGATAACTTCTACCAACAATCCCCCATGGCAAAGGACTATTCGTTGTGATCTCAAGCTTAGGCTTAACGACAATGGGAAATGACTTGTTTGCGGTATTGCCTTTAAAAGATTCTCGAACGGTGATATTTGCCGTAAAGTTACCCGCTTGCGTGAAGTTGCCACAGATTTTTCCCGTGGTGGAATCAATAGTGAGTGCAGGGGGGAGTCCTGTCGCACTCCAAGTATAAGGCAGACCGCCTCCCTGTGCACACATTGGAAAGCAGCCAGCGTCATCACCCACACTTGCGCACTCAAAAAGTTTATCTGTACAAATTTCTGGAGCTGGCCTGATGTTAATGCGGCACTCTTTCTCCGCAGTCAGACCATTAGCGTCAGTGACTTTTAAGCGAAATACAAAAAGCCCGGGCAATGTTGGCTTGCTGTATATAGTGCCAGCCGAGCTAAGTATAAGTCCGTCAGGGAAGCGATTAAAGGCATTCAGCGGAACAGTGTTTGTTGAAGGGCCAACTGACCACTTGTATTCCTTTTTTCCACTTGTCGCTTTGAGATAAACGTTGGCGTAAGGGTAAAGCTCTAGCCCCTCTGGGAGCGGACAATCGGTAACGATAGTCGGCGGAACAGGCGGATTGATCTTGAGGCTGAATGTCTTCGTATTATTTCCCAGCACGGCATCTGTGGCGGTGATGTTAAAAGTGAATGTTTGGTGTTGCGTGAAGTTGCCAGATAACTTCGGATCAAGTCTTGGAATCCCACTCAGCGCGCCTACGGTATTAAACGTCATCCCTGTTGGTATTTTGCCCCATGATAGAGACCAATTGTAGCCCGTGGGTTTGTCACGCGTTGGCAGGAATTTAATACCGTCTTTAGCTCCAAAAATCACCCTCTCTGTGCCATTCACATAGGGCACATCCATTGTCCCCTCAATGAGTGTACCACTCGTTGTTATCGAGGGAAACTCCTTCGTTTCAATTTTAACTGTATAACTTTGAGACGCTACTAGCGCAGATGCATTTTTGCATACAACTATAAACGTATAAGTCCCATTTTTACTAGGCATCCCACTCAATACACCAAGTTGATTGAGGGTAAGTCCTGGAGGCAGGGTCCGCGGGGTTTTATTGCCCCAGGTATAAAACGCCGGCTTGGTGGGCGGGGGGGAGTGTGCAAAATACCTCGGTTCAATCTTCATATTGACGTAACCTAGAGACACAGGAATAATAGGCTCGCTACTAATCTGAGCAAAAGACTCAACCGCACCGAATCCCATTAAGAGGGCCATAAAAATAAGAAGAAAATGATTTTTCATTGGGACAAAGCACGACTTGGCGCAGGCAATCAACGCAAGACCGCGCATAACGGAAGCAATTTTTATACCAATCGCAGACATGGAAGGGTTGTAATAGATTGTTCCCCCATTACGAAACTGGCACGACTTTTGCTTCTCAACAAGCATGTATCCACTCCTCGCCATCGCCGCAGCCAAGCTCGGATCGAATCTTGTCAACAATGTGGCAACAAATATCGCTGACAATGCCAAGGCTGCCTCGGATGCAAATACGACTGCTGCCAAGAAAGCCGCCTTTGCAGAGATGATGGCCAAGGTCGCCGCCTCTCCAAAAGCAAAAACCACCGAATTTCTTCGAGGGGAGGGTATCGCCAGTCGTGCTGATGCGGAACTCGCTCTCCATCAAATCTCCCAAAAAATCCTTCAATCGCCCGAAGTTTCGGCGATCACAGGCGGCGGGTCAGGGGCTATTGATTTGACGTTTCTTTCAGACGGAAATGTGTCGGTAAAAACAGCGGACGGCGTGGAACATAGCGTTAGCTTGGATGGCAAACTCAAGGAAACCTCACAAAAAGCCCACCAGATCATGGAGAGCGTGAATGTTGCCTTCCCGCAAAACTCAAGCGGCATGGATAATGACCAAGGGCATCTTCACATTGTTCCCGGCGGCCGAACGACTCTTTGCGTTTAAAGCCAAAGACGACTCCAAATCAATCCAAGCCAATAAACATTCACGCCACCCATCCACTTGGGTGGTTTTTTATTTTTCACCTTATAACTGGCTCATACCAAAAGCCGCTTACTTTTGGATTTTTGAAAAGGGGCATAGCCGTCCCTCCGATCGGTAGGCGCAGCCTGTGTGCGTTGGCGTGCTCCTTGGTTCCAATGGGGCAGGCGCTGAGAGCAAGTAAGCAGACCAGTCTCAACACGACCGAGACGGCCATGCTCCCTTCTTCTGCGGTTCAAAGTCCAACTTCAAAGGAACAATGGTATCACTGGACGCTCGAGTGATTTTGCCACCCCGTTCGGGAGAATCAAAAATCAACCTCCCTGAAGCGGCAATTTCTGCCGCATCGAGAGTTTCGAATGTGGAATGATCTTCCGGCGACACGGATCACTTGAGGCACTTGAGAAGTCAACGGAAGATGGCACAGGGTATGCTAGGTAATCCGATATGGAAATGGTTGCCTCACTCTTCAACAGCGATAATTACACGGCTGTGAAAAAAATGATGGACGTCGCGGCCCTTCGCCACGCTGCCATCGCGAGCAATATCGCCAACGTATCCACCCCTGGCTACAAGCGCGTCGATCTAGGACGAACCTTTGAGCAGGAGCTTATTAAAACCATCGACGGTCGAGATGCCTCCAAAATCGCGGCATTGGATCCCTTGCTCGAAAGAGATTCTCTCACGCCATCCACACGCGCCGATGGTAATAATGTCCAACTGGACTCGGAACTTCTCAAACTGACAACCAATACCATGAATTTCGATGCCCTATCGCAGTTCGCGAGCGGATCACTGAAGCAGCTGCGAACAGCCATCACGGGTCGCCCGGCTTAATTTTACCCCCAACTAAAACATGAATATCCTAGGAGCTAGCAGCATCACCGGAAGCGCTCTCGACGCTGAAAAAATTCGAGTTGATATCACTTCGCAAAACATCGCCAATGCCAATACAACAAAAGGCATCGACGGCAAGGCCTATCAGCGCAAGATTGTGGCCTTTGAATCGATTCTCGATGCCGCTAACGGAAATGGCCTCCAAGGCGTTCGGGTTTCTGAGATTTTCGCAGATCAATCCAAGGGTGAACTGATCAACAATCCACAGCACCCGCACGCAGACAAAGACGGCAACGTTCAGATGCCCAATGTGAACGTGGCTTTTGAGATGGTGGACATGATGACAGCCACTCGCTCCTACGAAGCGAATTTGGCTGTGGTCCGCAATGCCCGCCAACTCGCCAACCAAGCCCTCGCCATCGGAAGATAACCCATTTGATTTTTTAATATTATGATACCCATCTCTTCTATACCCGCAAACAGCTTCACTGGGGCCGCCGCTCCCTTGACCATGCGCAACTTTCAAGCCGACCTAGAGCGCACGGGCGGCTTGAAGGAATCTGGCCTCACCTCGGGCGCGTCTCAAGGAGTCGGAGAAGATCCCTTTGGTACAATGATGAAGAAATTTGTAAATGACGTGGATTCGAAGATGAAGGTCTCAGCAACCGAGAAAAACAAGGTAATGACTGGCGAGTCGACCAATCTCCATCAGGCTGTGCTCGCAGGTCAAGAATCGAGCGTGGCCTTCACCCTCATGGTCGAGCTTCGCAACAAACTTGTGGAGAGCTACCAAGAACTCATGCGTGCTCAGGTCTGATTTTACCTGAGCTGACTTGACTTTATTGCCGCCCAATCTCACTGATGAAACAGTTTTTCCAGCAGATCACTAATATATGGACTGAGCTAGGCACTCCGCAGCGGACCATCGTATCCGCGGCCGCTGTTGCTGTCGTTGCCGGCATTGGAGCCCTTCTATTCTGGGCCCAGAGTCCCGACATGAAACTCCTTTATGGGAAACTGGGGGAAAAAGAAGCTTCCGAAGTGGTGGCGGTTTTAGAGGAAAAAAATATCCAATTTGAATTGCGCGGCGGGGGGACCTCGATCTACGTCCCCGCGAAAGACGTCTATCGCGTTCGCATGGATCTTGCCGCAAAAGGCCTACCCAACACCGATGGGGTAGGATTTGAAATCTTTGATCGGAGCAACTTTGGCATTAGTGATTTCGTTCAACGCACCAACTATTCGCGCGCGCTCCAAGGGGAATTGAGCCGCACCGTCGCTCAAATGAAAGGAGTTAAGTCTGCAAGGGTGATGGTGGTCATGCCCGAGAGTCGCTTGCTCGTCAAAACAACAGACTCCCGACCGACAGCCTCTGTCTTTGTCGATACCGGCAGCACGAAACTCGACACCCAAGCCGTGAATTCGATTCGCTCGCTCGTGGCCAGTTCCGTCGAGGGACTCAAATTAGACGACGTAGCCGTGATCGATAATGCCGGCAACGTCCTCTCCGAAGACCTGAAATCCGATCCCCAATTGGGTTCCGCTTCTAGCCAAGTCAAGTATCGCCAACAAACGGAAGACTACCTCACCAGCAAAGTCGAAACAATGCTGGCGAAAGTGCTCGGGCCAGGCAATGCCGTCGTTCGCGTATCGGCCACGATCAATACAGAAGCATCGACCACGACAGAGGAAAAATTTGATCCAGAGGGTCAAGTTCCTCGCCAAGAAGTCGCCACAGAAGATACCTCCAACACCACGGAAAAAGGAGCGGAAAAAAATGCCGGAACTGGCACCGCTGCCAATGTTCCCGATCCAAATGCGGGAGATGCTGACAAAGGCACCTCAAAATCCAGCAGCACCGTTCGCTCCTCAAAAACCCAAAGCTACGAGATCAATAAGACCCTTACAAACGTCATCAAAAATCCCGGTGCGATCACTCGGATTTCAGCAGCTGTTTTTCTTTCACAGAAACAGAACACCGAAACGAACGCCCTAGAACCCCGCACACCTGAGCAATTAAACGAGGTTCGGAATATGGTTGTGAATGCCCTTGGTATTTCTATCCCAAAAAATGAAACAGCGACCAATTACGTTTCCATCCAGGAGGTCGTATTCCCATCAGCAGTGAATTCCCTCTCCAATCCCGTGGATAAAGTGACTGGCTACATGGAAATGGCTCGCCCCATAGCCGCTCTCGCTATTGCAGTCATCGTATTTGCCGTTTTCTTTTTCATGCTCCGCCGAGCGAAGCCCGAAGAAATTTCCTTCGAGTTGGTGGATGACGCGACTATGGCAGCAAATACCAAAGCCCTCGCAGACGCAGAGGACTCACAACAATTTCTTCCTGCGACCAAGAGTCTTAAAGTATCACCGGAACTCCTCAACTCACTCATTCGCCAGAAGCCCGAAAATGTCGGCGCCACCCTGCGTGAGTGGCTCATAACGAAAGACGAAAGCTAGGCCATGGCTACGATTGATTACGAAACGATGTCGAAAACGCAGAGACTTGCTGCGTTTTTCATTATTGTCGGACCGGAACTCGCACCAGAGCTCATGAAACAACTTCGCGATCCGGAGATCGAAGATGTCGCTAGAGAAATGGCCTCAATGAATGTGGTCGACTTCAAGCTCCAGGAAAAAATCATGGATGAGTTCTGCGGACTCATTGGGGAAGGCATGAACGCCTCTTTGGGCGGAATGTCGTTTGTCCAAAAAGCACTAGAGGCGGCACGCGGAACACAAGCCGCCTCGGATATTTTGCTCAAGGCCCTGCCCGCCAGCAACTCCATCGATGCCGTTCGCGAGCTCAGCCAGATGGACACAAGGCAGATTTTTAATTTGATCAAGAACGAGCAACCCCAAACGGTGGCGTTCATTCTCTCGTATCTGGAATCTAAACAAGTCTCACAGATCGTCCCCTTGTTCTCTCCTCAAGATCGTGAAGAAATCGTAGAACGATTGGGATCAATGGATTCCATTTCCAGCGAGTTGATCGGAAAAGTTCTCAAGAGTCTCGGCAAACATCTGTCCTCCGGGACCCAAAAATACAGCCTCCATCGCCGCGGTGGAGCAGAAGCCGCTGCCCAGCTTCTGAACTCTTTGGACAAGGAACTCAGCAAGACCCTACTTAGTCGTATCGAAGAAAAGAATGCAGAACTTGGCAGCGCAATTCGCAAAAAACTCTTCCGCTTCGAAGACATCTCTCGTCTCGGCCAAAGCGATGTCCAACGCCTCCTTCGCGATGTCGAAACTCAAGACTTGGCTATGGCTCTCAAAAATGCGCCAGATCCTGTTAAGCGAACTATCGCCAATGCGATGTCAAAACGTGCTGCGGCCACACTCAAAGAGGAAATTGATCTCCTTTCCTCCGCTCGCTCGAAGGATGTCGAAAAAGCCCAAGACCGTATCATTGCCCAAATCATGCAACTCGCAGAGGGCGATGAAATCAATATATCTCCAGAGGAATAGTGACATCCTTCATCAGACAAATTGAATTCAACGCCCCTCCGCTCATCGTATCGATCTTTAACGGAGACGTCGAAACCTTGCCTGAAGTCGTTGTTCCCAAGATAACTCAAGAGGAGCATGATGCCGCCTGCGATGCCGCCTACAGAAAAGGCTTCCAAGAAGCTAACGAGGCACTCACCCAACAGATTCTAGATCAGAGACGAGAAGTGGCCCAGCTTCAGGATGCTGTATTTAAATCTCTCGCCGAACAGTCCACCCACCTAGCCCAACAAGTCTCACAAATTCTCCCCGAACTGGTCATGGATATCGCACGCAGAGTCATGGTCGGTAAGGAGCCCGACGCTGTAACGGTGAAGCGTATCGTGGAGGAAACCCTATCCGAAATCGCTCCCGGCTCAGCGGATGTGGAAGTCATGCTGAACCCGACCGACCACGCTTTGATCTCTGGCGTCGAGAAGGAATTCGACCAGAAATACCCAGGCATCAAGATTTCATCGGATCCGGAACTCATTCCGGGCGACTGCCGAGCAAAAAGTCGCTTTGGCATGATCGATGCCCGCATTTTTACTAAACTCCAAAAATTCGGCTGTTCTTTGAAGTAATCCTATGGAGTCCCCTGTTCTACCATCTCTCATGCAAAACCTGCGGAGCCGTATCGAGGCGACCGTCCCGGTTGTGCGCATGGGCGAAGTCGTGCAAGTCACGGGCCTCGTCATTGAATCCATCGGCCCCAATGTTTCGCTCGGCGACATCTGCGAAATCAGCTCCCCGCGCTTATTGGGACTACAGGCCGAGGTCGTGGGATTTCGCGATCACCGAGTTTTACTCATGCCTCTAGGAGAGATGCAGGATATCCATGCCGGTTGTACGGTCGCCGCGACCGGTCGCGCGGCTGGCATCAATGTCAGTGAGGCCCTCATCGGCCGAATCATTGATGGCATCGGACGCCCGATTGATGGAAAAGGGCCACTTCCAGCAGGGACGCCACGCCCGCTGCACTGTGCACCGCCGAACCCCCTCACTCGTCAACGAATCAGCAAACCTTTCCAGACAGGTGTGAAAGCCTTAGATCTCTTCACCCCTGTGGGTTGCGGACAACGGCTAGGCATTTTTGCTGGCAGTGGCGTCGGCAAATCAACCCTTCTTGGCATGATCGCCCGTGGCGCGGAATCCGAAATCAACGTCATCGCTCTCGTCGGAGAACGCGGTCGCGAGCTTCGCGAATTCATCGAAAAAGATCTTGGCCCCGAGGGCATGTCGCGCTCGATCATCGTTGTTTCCACATCAGATCAACCCGCGCTCGTTCGGCGCCGTGCCGCGCTCATCGCTACCGCCATCGCAGAGCACTTTCGCGACGAGGGCCGCAAAGTGCTTTTCATGATGGATTCCGTCACGCGCTTCGCCATGGCTCAACGCGAGATCGGCCTCGCTGTCGGCGAGCCCCCTACCAGCCGTGGCTACACGCCTTCCGTTTTTTCTGTCCTTCCCCGCCTCCTCGAACGCACAGGCATGGGAGAGAATGGCTCCATAACAGCACTTTACACCGTCCTTGTGGATGGCGATGACATGAACGAACCGATAGCCGATGCCGTACGAGGCATTTTGGACGGTCACGTGGTCTTGAGCCGAGCGCTTGCAACGGCCAACCACTTTCCCGCCGTCGATGTCCTCGAGAGCGTGAGCCGTGTGACTTTGGAAGTTTGTCAAGAAAAAGAAATTTCCACGATCAGCAAAGCTCGCGACTTGCTGTCCATCTACCGCAAAAACGAAGATGTCATCACCATCGGCGCGTACACAAAAGGCAGTAGTCCCAGTGTCGATCTCGCCATCGAAAAGCAACCCCTCCTCCGCCAACTCCTCCGCCAACCTATTGAGGATAAATGGACTAGGGAAAGAAGCTTCTCCGAACTCACTGAAATCGTAGGATGAAACAAAAAAGATTCAGCCTTCAAACTGTTTTGGATCTCCGCGTGAAAGCCAAAGAGAAAGCGGAGGACGCCTTCGCCGCAGCTATACGCGATCGCGATATCGCTGCAGCCCGCTGCGCCGAAGCCATATATCGACTTGAGGAACTCACGCGAATGATCACTGGTGAGCGCTTTGCCGCCTATGTTCGCGAGCAGGGCTGGAATGCCATCAATGCCCAGCGTGACCTCCTCCGCACCCTTGAAGCCCGTCTCCTCCAAGCGGAGAAAAAAGTTTCCGCCCAACGCGAGATCCTTATCGCCGCCGACCGTGACCAAAAACTGGTCGAAAAACTCAAAGAAAAGTGGACCACTGCCCAAGACTTGGAGTTCGCTCGCCATGAGGAAAAACAACTTGAAGATTTTGTCACAGCTGTCCGATTCCTTCAATCCGCAACCACCTAAATGAATACCACACCCACACTCAATCCCTTCGCTGATACTGAAGAAAAACAGTCCTCCAATTGGATGCCCATTCTCGCCGCCATCATCCTCGGCATCGCCACCTCCGCCGGAGTCCTTATGTGGCGCCTCCCTAGCATCACTGAATCGGTGTCCCCATCGACTACCAGTAACCCTTCCACCATCAAAACGAAGATCACATCGCAATCGAAGGACTGGGATTTCTATACCGCCGAGATTGATAACCTTGTTAACGAACTCAAAACCGAGCGCGAATCCTACGAAAAGAAAAAAAGTGATTTTGCCGCGGTCGAGCTTCGCATCGCAACTGAAAAAAAAGAACTCACCCGTATACGTGTGGAAATTGAAAAAATGCGATCGGAACTCTCGGCCCAAACCACGGAAATGCAATCGTCGGAAAAAACTAATGTCCGCAACTTGTCCCGCACTTACTCAAACATGAAGCCCGAACAAGCCGTGGCCATCATTTCAGAAATGACCGATTCCAATATCGTCAAAATACTGTCTCTCATGAAACCCGATATCCAAGCCCGAATCCTAGCTGAAATGGCCAAGACGCTAGATCCCTTGGCAGTAGGCTCCCCAGTACCAGCTGGCTCGGCAATTGCTACGCTAGCCCCCAGAGCCGCCAAATTGACCGATCAACTTCGCCTCCTCAAACAAGCCCCAGCCGACCAATGACCCATAATCTCTCCAGTTCTAAACCGCCGAGTCCCCTCGCTTCTGAATCCAACCGGAGAGATGTCGGCATTTTTTTCCCACCTCCCAACTTTGCTGTATCGCAAGGATCAGGTTCTTTTGAAAGCTTGATCCCAAAAAACGATAGCAAAAGAAAGAAAGATGAGGAAGCCGATGAACTTGAAGCAGCTAAAAAGCGTAAAAAAAACCTTCCGCAATTCGAGCAGTCGACACAACCTCTCCCACCTTCCGCCTCGATAGCGATTTGCGCCACGCCTGACTTATCCGCCCCAACCGTCGAAGGGGATAGATCCGAGGAGCTATCAAAGAGAGTGGCCAACGATTCGCTTGAAGATTCGATTCAAAAAAAAGCAACCGCAAAAGACTCCCCACAAAAATCATCCAGCGAATCGGCCTCGGAAGATCGCATTAACTCTGACAACGCTGATATGTCCGTCAACTCCACCGAAGGAAGCGACCCAATGAACACTTATGAATCAGCCATTCATAACGACCCTCATGGCATGGAAAATGCTTTGGATGACTCTGAGATGATTTCAATATCCACCAGCGATGCCATGGAATTTGGCGTGACCCCGCTCACCGGGCAATCGCCAGCATCCCCACTTGTGGTCAATTCGCTAGCCGCAAAAATGGCTAATGATTCGAACATTGCGCCGATTGGCGCATCCGGGGGGTCATCCGAGTCCTCCCTAGGGAATTTTTCTCAAGGAACCGGAACCACAAATGTTCCTTTACTCAATACCCTCGGCAGCAAAGTCTCCCGCTCCAGTGAAGTCACCACCATCTTAAAGACACTCAGCATGGAAGTTGAAAAACTGAAGCAAACCGCACAATCTCAAATCGACCTTGAGTTGCAGATTAGCGACACGGAATCAGTCAAAATCCGACTTCAAGTGCGCGGTGAGGAGATTCGTAGCGTCTTCATCACAGAATCCCCCGAGCTCCGCCAAGCCCTCCAAAAATCTTGGGGCGAATTTGCTCAATCCAGTCGTGATCGCGGGTTTCGTTTTGGAGACCCCACCTTTCAAAACCCATCCCCTCAAAACAACTCCACTTCAGAGCAAGGCCAACAAAGAGGACAGTCTCGCGATCAGCAAGCGGACGCATCATCCTATCCTGGATACATTAACCGCCAACAACCTCTTCGTTCCTCAACAAAAACCGATACCGCCGGCTCCGTTTCCCTTTGGGCTTAAACGCTCCTTACTAGACATGACGACACCTACCGCAACACTCGCAAACACGACCTCAAATCCCAACACAGGATTAACAGTCAATCCCAAGGGTGGCCAAAAGACCCTAGGCGCGGACGATTTCATGAAGTTGCTCACCACGCAACTCACCGCGCAAGACCCGATGAATCCAATGAAGGACACGGAATTCATTGCTCAAATGGCCAACTTTTCCTCACTAGAGCAAATGCGGGGTCTTTCTAAGTCCTTCGATTCCTTTGCATCCGAGCAAAAGCTCACTTCGGCACCTTCCTACTTGGGTCGACAAGTCACGGTCTTGGATGCAGTCGCGGGTCAAATCAGCGGCGTTGTTGATGCGATCACACTTAAAGATGGAGTTCCTGCTGTAGTGATTGCTGGCAAATCCTACGAAACCAAACTGATCACGGGCATAACAACCCCTCCACCAACACCAAATCCTGAAGTTGCAACCACGACAACTTCAGCATCAATCACTCCCGCACCACAGTCATAAATCATTTAGAAAAAGAAAATTATGGCACTCCTAAACTCCTTCACCAGCGGCGTCTCGGCCGTTAAAACCTTCGGCAAAAGCCTAGAAGTCATTGGCGACAACATCGCCAACGTCAACACAACGGGATTCAAAGGCTCGCGGATCACAAATCAAGACAACTTTAGCCAAACATTTGAGCGATCAAGTGCGGGAGTGGATCCTGTTCCAGCGACATTTGCAATGCAGGTGGGATCTGGGACGAGTGTAGCCAGTATTTCCCAGAAATTCATACAGGGCGTCCTAAGCACAACAGGCAGCCCAGCAGACATTGGGATTGCAGGCAACGGCTTCTTCCAGGTTATACACCCAGCTAAGCCTGAAGAAACCTTTGTAACACGCGCTGGTGATTTTCGTGTGGATAACCAAGGCTTCTTTACAACTCCACAGGGCCATCGACTACAAGGAAAAGCCGGCAGCGTCAAATTAGCAACTCCGCCAGAAGACGCTACACTCGAATCTTACTCTATCAACTCGACAGGTGTCCTGCGTGAATATTATTCAGACGGCACTAGCAAGGAAACAAATACCATCGTCCTGCAGAATTTCATAAATCCCAACGCGTTAATGAAAACCGGTATGAATCTTTTTACCGGAATGGCTGATGCTGGCCCCATTGAAGCGGCCCAAGCTGGAACAGCCGGCTTGGGGCTTCTCAAACAAGGTACTCTGGAGCTCTCCAATGTCGACCTCACTCAAGAATTTGCCGACCTCATTCTTGCCCAACGTGCATTCCAAGCCGGCTCACGTGTCATCACTGTTTCGGACTCCGTGATGGAAGAAATCGTGAATCTCAAACGCTAATCTATCTCCTAACTTAAAAAACAAAAATTATGGCAGCTAAAGACGATTCAGACGCACTCGCATCCACTCCATTAGTCCCAAAGAAATCGGGCAACTCCCTCATGCCGATCATCGCTGTGGTGGTGTTGGTACCCGCCCTTTGTTATGCGGTCATGGATTTTGTCATTATCCCCAAAATTAAGACTTCACTTGGGGCCCCTGCAGCCCCTGCTAAAGCCGACGCGCATGGCGCCAAAAAGAAAACCGATTCCCATGCGGCAAAGAGCGGTGGACATGGTGGCGGTGGACATGGCGCAGTGGATGCCCCAGCTGAGGGAGTCGCCCCGTTCGGCAGCATCATTGTGAATTTGGCTGGCAGCAACAATTCCAGGCTTCTCAAAGCCACATTTGACGTCAAAAGCGAGGATCCAAATATCGCGACTATCATCAAGGAGAACCTCCCAGCCCTACGCGATGCCGCAAACACAATCATGTCATCGCAGACAATTAATTCTCAGGACATCGCAAGCGGGCGCGAATTGATCCGTAAATCTCTTATCTCGCAGTTCAATCGTCTCCTTGGGGGGGAAGTGATCGACCAAGTTTACTTTTCCGAGTTTGTTGTCCAGTAGGCCACGCACAAACGCTGATATCCCACTTTTCTAAAGCGAAATGGCTGGCCCTTTAAACCAATCCGACATCGACAAGCTCGTAGCAGAAGCTGCCCAAGCTTCCGCTCCTGCTGTCTTCCAATGTGATGGATCGAAATTTCCCGCATCGAATCCAGTAACCCCAAAGCCATTCGACTTTCGTACTCCGGTCCTGTTGAATGAATCTGAGTTGCGACGACTTCGAGGTATTCACAATGGATTGATCTCGACTGTCACGGGGCGACTCTCCTCGCTTTTGCGTGCAGATTTGAGTCTCACGCTCAACAAATTGACTGCGATGTCTTATGGCAGCTTCGCTGAGACGATGAGCAATCCGACGCACATCACTCTCTTCAAAGTTGACCAGTTGCCTGGAATTGGCATTTTAGAAATCAGCAGTCGATTAGCCATCAGCATGTCCAATCGCATGCTTGGTGGGCGCGGGATCACTGATAACGCAGAGCGCCACCTTACTGAAATCGAAATCGCTCTCTTAGAGGAGATCGTTGATATGATCACTCAGGAATGGTGCCGCCTATGGAGGGACGACAGACAGTACACCGCACGCCAGATTGGCAACGAAAACAACCCTCGATTCCTACAAGCTTGCTCCAATGACACCCTCATGCTCACTTTATCCATTGAGGCCTTTGCAGGCGAGAGTGTCGAGCAAATCCAGCTAGCCGTTCCTTTTAGCATGATCGAGCCGGTCATGAAAAACATGCAGACGGCAAGGGACAAATCCCTGCAGTCCCAACCGGATGCCAAGCCCCAGCAGTGGAGAAACTCTTACAACCAAATTTCTGTGCCCCTGATCGCTGACTGGCAGATTCCAGGTGTCGCCTTAAGCGACGTTCTTCGGATGCGTGTCGGCGACATCATGGAAATGCCAAAAACCACCTTGGGTAACACCCGCGTTCGCATAGCAAACGCTCCAAGATTCCAAGCCCAAGCCGGTTGTGAGAACGGCCATGTGGCCATTCAAATCAACTCCGAAATCACAAACGCCAATATAGTATGAGCAATTTCAACGACGCAAAAAACCTGAGTGTTATTCTGGATGTCAAAGTCGACCTGACTGTCCGCATCGGTTCCTGTATGCTCCCTATGCGGGATGTGGTTGAACTCACCAGCGGTACCGTGCTACAACTCGATCAACTCGCCAGTGAACCCGTGGGACTTTATGTCAACGACAAGCTCATCGCCCGTGGCGAAGTGGTCGTGGTCGAGGAAAACTTCGGAATCAAAATAACCCAGATCGTCGGAGAGTCAGCATGAGGAAACAAGCGTGGAGGCTTGCTCTAGCGGCAATCCTCTCGTTGACATGGCCCGCAGGGATAAAGGCTGCTGAGATAAGTGCGGTCCAAGCCACCGAGGAGAAAGGAACGGCCCAAGCAGCTACATCTGACATCCCCATCGCATCGGTGACGTCTCCACCCGCCCCCAGTATGGATGATCTTGGGCGAATGTTGGGTTATATGGTTCTAGTGGGATGTTTAGCTTTTTTCTCCTATTATTTTTTTAAACATGGTCTCCCTCTTTATCGCAATCGTAATAGCGGAGAAAAAAAGCTCGCTGTCTTGGAAATGAAATCTCTAGGGAATAGGCAATTTCTTCTCGTGGTCGGATATGAAGACCAACGCCTGCTCTTGGGCGTTACACCTGGAAAAATTGATTATCTTTGCCCCTTAGATTCCGTGCAATGCATGCCCCCCGATTTTAGTGCGATGCTCGCAAAAACCAACACCCAGGAAGCATGACCTTACCCGGTTTGAAAAAACTCCTTTTATTCGCGGCCGTTTGGCTTTTTGCGGGATATTATCCTTCACTCCAGGCCCAAACACCGCCTCCGCCCACCGCACCTTTGAGCTCGCCACGCGCTCCCGTTGCCCCGACGGCGCCCACAGCCCCGACCGCTCCTAAAGTTGCCCCCATTAGCACGCCAACTGGACCGCTCGTGAATTTGCAAATTGGCAATGGCAACGAACGCCAAAATCTCAGCACGGCGATTCAGATCGTGCTTGTGATGACCCTACTCACGCTGGCGCCATCCCTGATCATGCTCATGACCAGCTTCACTCGGATTGTCATCGTATTAGGTTTCGTGAGAACGGCTTTGGGCGTACCGAGCGCCCCAGCGAATCAACTCCTGATCGGCATATCGCTCTTTATTACTTTTTTCATCATGACCCCTGTTTGGAATGAGATACAGGAAAAAGCGATCACACCATACATGGCTGAGCAAATCAACTCAAACGAGGCCATGGATTTAGCCATTGAGCCCCTGCGGACTTTCATGCTTCGCCAAACTCGCCCCGGAGAGGTGGATTTCTTCTTGGATCTGGCAGGTATGGGTCGTACTGAAGTCAAAGACCTCCCCATGCGAGTCGTTCTCCCTGCATTTGTCATTAGCGAATTGAGGACCTCATTCCAAATGGGATTCCTAATCTTTATCCCCTTTCTGGTCATTGACTTTTTAGTGGCCTCGACACTGATGTCAATGGGCATGATGATGATGCCTCCAACCATGGTAGCCCTTCCATTGAAACTTCTTTTATTTGTTCTCGTTGATGGCTGGCAACTCGTGATTCGCTCTCTCATTCAAAGTTTCGTTTAATGAATCAAGAAACCGCCATTGAAATGCTGCGATCCCTGATCACCGTATCTTTGCTGGTGGTCACTCCTATTATCGGCGCTGCCATCATCGTAGGTGTGCTAGTTAGCCTCCTGCAGGCAGTGACAAGCATTCAAGAGCCGACATTAAGTTTCGCCCCTAAACTCATTGCTATCGGCGCCGTGATCATCGTAGGGGCACCTTGGATGATTCGACAACTCATGGAATTCACCATCTTTTTCATCAACAAAATACCGGAGATGACAAAGTGATTAATATTAATGTGGTAGATATTTATCCTGGAATGCTTGTCTTCCTGAGGGCATCTGGGATGTTTTTGGTGATGCCCTTATTTTCGGGAACAATGATCCCCAGTACCGTCCGCATCTCCATTGCAGCTCTTCTTGCCTACACTCTAGCCCCTTTATTTGGAGATTTTGGGGGAATGCCTTCGCATTGGTTCCCTTTTGTGCTTCTAGTCATGCACGAAATCCTTACCGGATTATTGCTCGGATTTGCGGTGAGATTTTTGCTCTACGCATTGGAAATGGCTGGTGAAATCATAGCTGTTCAGATTGGCCTGTCCATGAGCTCAAACATGGATCCCATTACCCGCCAATCAGCGACACCCCCAAGCACAATGCTTTTCTCCTTTGGGACTGTTCTCTTTCTCGTTACAGGATCTTATCAGTATTGTCTTGTTGCATTTAGACGCAGTTTTGAGATTTTTCCTCCTCTGGCAGGATTTGCCCCGACTTCCTTAGATATCGTCTTGGCGCAAAGCGGAAAGATTATATTATTGGCCATCCAAATCGCCGCCCCATTATTAGCTATCAGCTTCCTTGTCAACATGTGCTTCTCCGTGCTCGGACGTGCCGCCCCAAGTTTGAACGTCTTCGTTCTCAGCTTTCCTGTTCAGATCTTGGCAGGCCTAACTGTTTTTGCCATGACTCTCGGCCTTACTGTTCAATATATCCTGCGTGATATGCAGCAACTCCCGGAAATCATGCTGCGCTTCCTTCGTTGACCCATGCCCGAACACAACGATACAGCCACAGAGAAGCCAACAGAGAAAAAGGTCACTGAAGCACACGACAAGGGTCAGTTTGCACAGGCTCCAGAGATACAGGTCGTTGCAGGCTTGCTAGCAAGTTACTTTGCTCTCCTCTTTACCGTTGGCCCTCAATCGAAGCAAATCGCAGAATTAACAGCCAGTCTCTTTGGCAACCTCGAAAAATATCAAATCACAAGTGACTCATTGCCAGGTTGGACGTTGCTGGCTTTTTTGATGCTAGGTGGTCTCACTTTGCCGATTCTCGGCTGCACAACTCTCGCGTCGATCCTAGCAGGTGGCATCCAAAGCCGATTCAAATTAACCGGAGAAGTGGTGGGGTTTAAATTTGAAAAACTGAACCCTGTCAGTGGACTGCAACGCGTTTTCAGTAAGGACGGCATCATCAAAATGTTTCTGGATTTAGCCAAGTTTGCCATTGTCGGCACCCTGATCTACAGCGGAGTTAAGGAAATTCTTGCCGATCCCATATTTTTCACGCCAGTTCCGGTATTTCGAATTGGTCAATTTATCTACGACTCGACTTTGATGCTTTTTTTCCGCTTGGCCTTTGCCATGGGCGCTCTAGCTGTCCTCCATTACATTTACCAGTTGCGAAAAACGGAAAAAAGTCTCATGATGACTCGACAGGAGATCAAAGACGAAAATCGCCAAGCCATGGGTGACCCTAATGTCCGAATGGCTCAGAGAGCTATGGCCAGACGCCTTATGCAAAAGCAAATGCTTGCTGATGTCGAAAAAGCAGATGTCATTATCACAAACCCCACCCACTACGCCGTAGCACTCAAATACGAAAGAGGCGTCGACACCGCCCCGGTCATTTTGGCAAAGGGACAAAATTTATTTGCGCAACGGATCAAGGCTATTGGCAACAAGAGGGAAGTTCCCACCGTGGAAAATAAACCTGTGGCTCGGGCATTATTCAAGTATGGCCAAGTCGGACAACCCGTTCCTGCGCAACTTTATCAGGCTATTGCAGAGATTCTCGGTTACGTTTACCGCACGCACCGCTACTATTT
>Ga0114971_10000296_pt1 | contig 31898 bp, 29 predicted proteins | sample M_140625_MF_Meta_FD_87320 | JGI IMG/M metagenome (GOLD analysis project Ga0114971, IMG submission 87320) | Freshwater microbial communities from Lake Montjoie, Canada to study carbon cycling - M_140625_MF_MetaG | ecosystem: Environmental > Aquatic > Freshwater > Lake | place: Lake Montjoie... | reverse complement strand
TTATTCTTTTTCCAAAGAATAAAAAGCACAATGACCAAGAGCAAGACAAAGACTTTCATTCGCGCTTTAGCTTGTCAAAGGTGGGTTGCATGCGGCTTTCATGAGGTGCTCAACGGCGCAAGATCACTTCGCGCACAAAATGCGAGCCCGCATAAGCCAAAAACAGCAAGCCCGCTCCTAAATAAAGCACTCGAATGGCTTTTTGACCTCTCCAGCCATATCGGTACCTGGCCAAGAGCAAAAGCGCAAAGGTGATCCAGGCCAAGACCGACAAAACGCTTTTGTGATCCCAATGCCATGCGTGTCCCGCGCCAAAAAGAGACTCACCAAACAAGTAACCTGCCAACAAGGTGGAAGTGAGCAAGACAAAGCCTGAAATGACAAATCGATAGGTGAGTCTCTCAAGGGTCAACAAGGGCAAACCAGCGCTGGCCTGTGCGGCTTGACGCATGAGTTTCTCCGAGTGCGACAAGATCAATGCATGAACCACCGCTGCACCAAAGAGCCCATACGACGCCATGCCAAGTGCCCAGTGCAGCGGCAACCAAGCTGAGGCATTGAGCTTGAGTGTTTGACCAGGAAAGTACAAAGACAATAAAACCGTCAGCAACCCAACACCGGCCACACCCAAACGCAAGCGACTTTGAGGAAACCAGTGTCTCTCAAGCGCGTAGCAGGTGAAAATCAGCCAAGCGGTTGCAGACAACGCAGGCGCAAAACCAAAGCGCGGCCCGTTTTCATCCAGGCCAATCAAGGTGGACAACACATTCAAACCATGCAAGCCCCACACCAAGCCAATGAGCCCCAAGACCCATGAGCCTTTGAGCTTGCCTCCCAAAAAGGCATAGATGAGGTACAGTGGAACCAAACAAGCTGCACTGTAAAAGCCAAAGTTGGAAATAAGAGTGAAGTCACTGGTTAAAATCATGTACTCAAGTTTAGCGTTTTGTGCGCACTTTGACCATTCATTGAATCAAAAAAACAGGTGCCGCTTTGAGCGGTGAGTAAAGCATGGCGTCCGTTCTAACAGAAAAACTATCCTCTTTGGTCAAAACCATCAGTGGGCAAGCTCGAATCACTGAGAGCAATGTGGCCGACATGTTGCGAGAAATTCGTCTGGCTTTGTTGGAGGCCGATGTCGCCTTGCCCGTGGTGAGAGATTTTTTGGCACGCGTCAAAGACAAGGCCTTGGGCCAAGAGGTGTTGGGATCTTTAAAGCCGGGTCAAACCTTGGTTGCCATTGTTCAAGAGGAACTTGCCAAAACCATGGGCGAGGGCGTGGAGGATCTGAACTTGGCGGCCCAACCGCCGGCCGTGATTTTGATGGCAGGCCTTCAAGGGGCGGGCAAGACGACCAGCACTGCAAAGTTGGCCAAGTACTTGGTTACTAAGCGAAAGAAAAAAGTGCTGACCGTTTCTGCCGACGTGTACCGCCCAGCGGCGATTGAACAACTGAAAGCGGTGACGGCGCAAGCCGGCGCCGAATGGTTCGCCTCCGATGCGGGGCAAAAGCCCTTGGACATCGTCACGGCCGCCTTGGATTATGCCAAGCGACACTTCATGGATGTGCTGCTCGTGGACACGGCGGGACGCTTGGCCATTGATGAGGTGCTCATGCAAGAGATTCGCTCCTTGCATGCGTTTCTCAAACCGATTGAGACCTTGTTTGTGGTCGATGCCATGCAGGGGCAAGACGCCATCAACACCGCCAAGGCGTTCAAGGACGCCTTGCCCCTCACGGGCATTGTGCTCACCAAAATAGATGGGGACTCACGTGGAGGGGCTGCTTTGTCCGTACGAATGGTCACTGGAGCGCCGATTAAATTTGCTGGAACGAGCGAAAAGATTGATGGCTTGGAGCTCTTTGATGCGCAAAGGCATGCTTCACGTGTGCTGGGCATGGGAGACATCGTGGCTCTCGTTGAGCAAGTCACGGCTGGCGTGGATATCAAAGCGGCTGAGAAATTGGCCAACAAAATCAAAAGTGGCGAGGGTTTTGATCTGAATGATTTTTTGGCTCAAATTCAGCAAATGAAGCAAATGGGGGGCTTGGGCAGTTTGATGGAGAAGCTGCCCAGTCAAATGACCGACAAAGCCAAACATTTGGATTTGGACAAGGTGGAGAAAGACTTGGCCAAAAAACAAGGCATCGTTCACAGCATGACGCCAAGAGAGCGATTAAAGCCCGAGATCATCAAGGCCACGAGAAAGAGAAGAATTGCTGCAGGCGCTGGCGTTCAAGTGCAAGAGGTCAATCGGCTGCTCAATGAGTTCACACAAATGCAAGAGATGATGAAGAAAATGAGAGGGGGTGGGCTCATGAAAATGATGAAGCGCCTAGGGGGCATGAAAGGCATGGGTGGAGGGGGCTTTCCAGGCATGATGAGGTAAATACAGCCAAAGCCCCTATTTCAGTCCTGGCCCCAAAGCCAACGTGTTCAATCGGCCACCCCGTGGCCCACTTTGATGCATTCAGACTTACTCAGCCAAGAGCAACTCGCCTCTGAGAGAGTGCGCAAAAGCTTGGGTGATTTTCAGATCAACGATCTCGCCCATCAAACGAGCACCTTGTGCACCCACTGCAAAATTCACAACTCGGTTGCAGGGCGTGCGCGCCATCAGTTCATTGGCGTCTTTTTTAGAGGGGCCTTCCACCAAGACCTTTTGAGTCGTACCGACTCTAGACAGTCCAATGGCTTTGACGTGAACATCGAGTTGAGCTTGCAGCGTTTGAAGACGGCGAAGTTTGACTTCATGGGGCGTGTCGTCCCTTAAATTGGCTGCAGGTGTGCCCGGTCGAGGACTGAAGATAAAGCTAAAGGACGCATCAAAGTAGAGCTCTTTGATCAACCCCATCATTTTCTCAAAATCTTGCTCGCTTTCTCCCGGAAAGCCCACAATAAAGTCTGAGCTGAGGGACAAATCAGGACGAACCGCACGCAACTTTTTGATCGTGCTCTTGTACTCAAGTGAGGTGTAACCGCGCTTCATGGCCATTAAAATTTTATCGCTGCCGTGTTGAACGGGCAAATGCAAGTGGCTCACGAGTTGCGGAATTTTGCCGTACGCATCGATGAGTCTAGGGGTGAACTCGTTGGGATGAGACGTGGTAAAGCGCAGCCGTTGTATGTTGGGAAACTCAGAGATCAGCTCTAGCAGGAGCGCCAAATCACAGATCTGTGCCGTACCCCCCATTTGTCCGCGGTAGGCATTGACGTTTTGTCCAAGCAGCGTGATTTCTTTGACCCCTTGAGTGGTTAAATTCGCAACCTCGGCCAAGACGTCATCCAAGGGCCGAGAGATTTCTTCTCCGCGTGTATAGGGCACGACACAATAGCTGCAGTATTTGGAGCACCCCTCCATGATGCTCACAAAAGCACTGGCACCTTGGCGCCGAGCAGGGGGCAAGTGATCGAACTTCTCAATCTCTGGAAAGCTGATGTCGATCTGCGGTTTTTTCAAGCTCGCGCGTTGATTCAACAGTTCAGGCAAGCGGTGCAAGGTTTGAGGCCCAAAGACCACGTCGACATAAGGTGCGCGCTCAATGATGGTTGAGCCCTCCTGGGAGGCGACACATCCACCCACGGCAATCTTCACGCCTTTGGCTTTCAAGTGGCGCACGCGCCCCAGGTCCGAGAAGACTTTTTCCTGCGCTTTCTCGCGCACAGAGCAGGTGTTAAAGACGATCAGATCGGCTTCATCCATGTTGTGTGTTTGTTCATAGCCTTGCGTGCTGCTCAGCACGTCTACCATTTTGTCCGAGTCGTACTCGTTCATTTGGCAACCAAAGGTTTTGATAAAGACTTTAGGGGAGATGGAGCTCATGGTGTTGGATGATCCTGAAATATGCCCATTCAAAGCAAAGCGTCTGTGAAGCGTTGGGCAATGAGTCAAGACTTGCGCATGTGCCTGGGGCCATTGATTTTGAGTCAATGTCAAACGACAAGGCGCGCGCCTTGTATTTCAAGGTCCAGCGGTTCGTGGGGTAGAGCCAGAGGCTGAGCACAGGAGCTTATTTTAGCCGATCTTTGAACCCCTGGGTTCTAGTCGCTATGCGGGCGGGTGTTCAAGGTCCATCAAAAAACCTTTTCTGCATCCAAGGACACAGAAGGGTTGATCAAAGGAAGTTGTATGCGATGAATGAGCGCATCCCAACACCTCAGATCAGTGGATCAATTGGCGTAAATCTTTCTGTCATTCAAGGCTTGAACGGGTCTGGCGTTTAACTTGAAGGGGAACTTGGCCACTTGGGCTTTGGAGAGGTCAACATTGTTTTTGAGGATAAAGAAACTCACACCTTCAGTACATGGAGGCGTTGTCAATGAGCCTTCATAAGAGAAGAAGGACATGTCGCTTGGCAACAAGCTAGAGGGGTTGATGATCATCTTTGCGGGCAAATACTCTTCGCCTTCTTTGGGCGGTAAATTGGCCCACAAGGATTTGATGGTTGCATTTTCTTTGCCCTCGTTCATCAAAACACCCAAGACAGCCAACTTGCCTTCTTTGCTCTTGTGCACAAAGTGAACGGTCATGGCCAAATTCTTGCCGTCAACTTGTTCTTCAGATGGGCGATGAAAGTGAAATTGAAGAAGTTCGTACTGTTCTTTGTTGACCGTCAAGCTGCCCGTGCCAGGTTCGATATTGACTTGGATGGTGTGGCCATTGTTGAGGATCTTCATGGGACTTTCTTTGTAGTCGGCCTTGACCACTTCCTTTGATTTCTCAAAAGGTCCAACGATGTTCAAGGGAGACTGCTTTTTACCAGCTGCGCAGGTGGCGAAGTTCGCACCCCAGTGCTCTGGCCCATGGTCACCTTCGTAGCCCCAATGGACGTTTTGAGCAGATTTGCCGTGATCAATGGGTTTTTCCAGTTTACCAGTGCATTCTGCCAAGACTTTAACTTTTTTGCCGGCAGACACAAGCGAGTTTTGTGCAGCGCAAACTGCTTGCATGCGAGCGCCTAGCTCAGCAATGTCAAGAGACTTTTGAAAGGCCTCGACAGCGGAGGCGTCTTCAAAGCCTTTAGAGAGTTGTCTGACCGTGCCCAGCCCCACCAAGCGCTCGGCGTTTAGGACTTTTTGAGCCTTGTACAAAGCTTCAATGTCTTGGAGTAAAACGCCATTGGCAAAGGCCTGTTTGACAACGTCAAACTGCTTGGCAGTTTCTTCAAGCGCCTCTGTTTTCTTTTGCGCGTCTTCGAGTTGCTCTTTGATTTTGTCTAGAGTGTCTTTGGTTTCATCAAGTTCGGCGGCAACTTCTTCCATGTCGATGGAGAGGTGTTTTTTGCCGGAGAAGTTCAAGTACGCAAAGGTGCTGGACGCCACCAACAACATGACCAACAAGACCTCTAGGCCTATTCGTAGATACTTTTTCATTGCCAAACTCACAAAAGTTATAGGGTTGATTCGAACAAATTAAGGGCAATTATGACAAATTAAGCCCAAGAATACGCAAAAACGTCATGACAAATCGCAACAGGTGACCAAAATCCTCGATAAAGAAGAATTTGGGGGGCCGCTTTTTTGAATGTGCGGCATTTAGAGGGTCTTTAAGCGGTCTGTGGATGGAACCACACGCGTTAAGCGGATACCGTAACGGTCATTGACCAGAACCACTTCACCTTGCGCCACCACAGTGTCGTTGACCAAGAGATCCAGGGGCTCGCCAGCGATTCGGTCAAGCTCGACCACGCTGCCTTGGGTCAAGCGCATCAGATCTTTGATCTTGATGTGCGCGCGGCCCACCTCAATGGCCAGGGTCACGGAGATGTTTTGCAGCACATCCGGGTTGATGTTATTGGGGTTGGAGAGCTGAAAGTCTTTGGCGTTGGGCAAGGGGTCGGCATGATCGAAATCATGGTCCGTGTCTTTGCCCGCTTGCAAGTCGCCTTCAGGCGTTTTGTCTTCTGTGTTCTCTGTCTCTGACATGATGTGTCTTCCTATTGATCAAAGTTGGCCTGGAATGATTTGTCGCTCGATGCGAACCGCAACTTGGGAGCCTTGGGCGCCTACATTGACGCCAAAGGAGGGAACCCCTTGGGCAATAAATTGTGCCAATTCTGGTTTTTTGAAATAAAGCAAATCGCCTTCTTTCATGTTTTGCAGATGGTGCAGGGTTGTTCTCAATTGACCCATGACCACGCGCACGTCTAGGTGAGCGTCCCCAACTGCAATGGCCATCTCTTCACGCCATTCGCGGTCAGACTCTTCGTTGCCATCTCCAGTTTGAACCCGGTTTCTGAGCAACTCCCTGAGGGGTTTCAAGGTGGCGTAGGGGTAGACCAAGTCCATGAAACCGCGAGCGCTGTTGCTCGTTGCATCTGATTCAAAGCGGCTGAGCACAATCAAATCATTTTCATCTGCAATTTGTGCAAACTGTGGGTTGATCTCTGAGGCCACTCGCTCGCAGTCAATCTCCATCACAGGCGCCCAAGCATCCTTTAAGGATTTAAAGAAAACTTCCAAAATGATGTTGATGATTCGCGTTTCGGTGGCCGTGAACAAACGACCGGGCGGCAAGTCGCCCACCCCTTTTCCAAAGCCACCAAAAAAACTGTCCAAGGAGCTGAAAATCACATTGGGGTCAATGATCACCACAGAAAACCCCCTCAAGGGATTGATTCGAATGGTATTGACGGCCAATGGGGGTTTGATGGATTTTAAATAATCCCCAAACTTCAAGATCTGGACCTTGGAGGGGTTGACGCGAGGAGTGGTTCTTAAAACCTCCAAAAGCCCCAGGCGAAACATGCGAATGAAGCGCTCGTTGATCATGTCAACGGAAGAGACGTTCACGCCAAGGCTGCTGTCCTCGCTGGCCAAGTCGTGTTTGTGCACACGAACTTCCGTGTTAAAGCCCGTATCGACCTCAATAGAGCCATCCTCAACGCCTTCAGTAAGGGCCGAGAGTTCTTCGGGGGACAGGAGGTTGGATCGGTCTGACATCGCTTGGTGCTTGGTATTTTAAGGGAAGGGGTAGAGCTTTTATTGCATCACAAAAGAGGTGAAGAAAACGTCTTCAATGCCGCCAAAGTCCTCATAATTCTCTAAAAGCTCGTTCATCACATCTTTGAGCTTGGAGGCCAAGTTTTTTCTAAACTCTGGCTTGGCCACATCGGCTTCGGTGGATTGACGCATGACATCCAACATGGCTGAGCGAAGTGCGAACTCATGCTTTTTGACGTTGTCAAACACCCTTGAATCATAATGCGTCATGAGCGCGATTTGCACGACCATCACTTTCTTGGAGCCAGTGATGTTGGTCATCAGCTCTTTTTCCATTTGCAAGTAGTTTTTCTCAAAACGTGTGGCCTCAGGCGCCTCTTTCTTGATTTTTGAGGGCGCTTCGACTTTCGCCTTGCTGGCAGCGGCTTCCAACTCTTCGAGTTTGTCCTCGGCCTCTAATTCAGCCTTCTTTTCGTAAAAACCTGAGAAAAAGAGAGTGACAAAGACGACGCCCACCAGCAAGGCAATCGCCAAGACCGCAATGATGATGATTTTGACAATCGGCTTTTTGGGTTTGGGCTCTTCTGTGCTTGCTTCGGCTTCTGGGGCTGCTGTTGCCATGGTTAACTCCTAATAAATATGCTGGGTTGGGTCTTCAAAACTGGAATGGGGCTGCTTATGCCATCAAATCAAGCAAAGCATCATTGTTTTTGACCTTCATCGAGGCATCGACAAGGGTGCTGGAATCTTGAGCATTTGCGCTCACCTCAGGCAAGGGGTCTGGCTCAAACGGATTGCGAGCGTTGCTTTCTTGTCCTTGGTGTTGGGCCTGTCCGCCATTTTGTTGGTCGACTTGAACATAGGTTTGGTGTAGACCGATGTCTTTCAAATTATCCTTTAGTTCTTGGCTGGCGTGTTGCAGAAGATTTTGAGTCAAGGCATTGTCGGCTTGGAAGATGGCCGCTAATTTGCCGTCCTTCATCTCCAACTGCACGTCAACAACGCCAAGTGTAGACGGTTTAAGTGCGAATTTCATTTTCCATTGGCCTTGGCTGATTTGTTCGTGCATTCTTTTTGAAAGTTCAGCGGTCAATTGTTCGCTCAGTTTTTCATAAGTTTCGAACATATTGACAGGCGTTGACGTTGCTTGGGTGTTTTGTGTGCCGCTGTCGCCCGTCAAGGATCCGTTGCCCGATTTGCCAGATGATGTGCCTTGGTCTTGAGCATTGAGTTGCGCACTTGAAGCCAAGCCCGAGTCACTGGATGAGAACACCGCAAAGGCACTTGATTCAGAGCCTTTTTCACCGGGGCCTTTGAGCTTGTTGAATTCTTTTTGCAATGCGTCAATGGCTTGACCAGACAGTTTGGAGCCGGTCATGTTCAAAATGGCCAAGGTACTGGTGGGCACAGACGAGATCGCCGATGCACTGAAAGGAGCGCTTGCTGCTTTACCCATGGTGTTGAGGCTGACTTGAACGCCTTGTGCCTCAATGTCCTCACTTAATAAGAGCTGGGCGAGGTCCCTGGTGGCCGAGGGCGCACTTTCATGCTGGGTGTTGGCCGCAAGACCAGCCAAGGCCACTTGAGAGGGGACCATCGTGTTCGTGACAGATACTGGGCTGCTGTTGATTTGAACCGACAAGGCATTCAAATCAACTTTGGCCGTGTCAGTATGAGGCATTTGTGTAGTCGTTGCCAAATCTGTGGTTGTGCTTGGCAGTTTTGACAAGGGATTCAAGGAGGTGCTTCCAGATTGATCGCCTGTGGTGCTGAGCGAAAACAAAGAGGCATTGCCCAGTGTAGATGTCAGGGTTGAGGTCGAATTGCTCAAGGTTCCAGAGGCATTTAAGTTTGACGCATTGATGGGTGCAGACACACCACTGGCTGGGACTTGCACAGTTGGTATCATGGTCTGAGCAGCTTGGGGGCCAAAGAGGGTTGCGAGTTGAGTTTCATCAAAGCCCATGGCTCTGGCGAAGTCGGCGAGACTTTTCTCATTGGGCGCATCTTGTGGGGTGATGAGTTGAGTTTGCTCACTCAAGGTCACGGTTTTAAGAATATTCATGTCCCCAGGTGCTGAAGGTTCTGGGTTGGCATTGGCCTGCGTGTCCAAACTTGCGGTATCGTTGATTTTGAGGTCTTGCATGGAGGGTAGGCGTTGCCCGTTGAGGGCCAGAGTTGCGAGATCCAATTTTTGTTGTGGGTCTGCGCCAGACGGGGAGCTTTGAGCCTGTGCGTTTGAGTCCGTGTCTTTTCCCCCATTGGCCTGCGCATCTTCGTTCGAATCGTCTTGGGTTGCTGAGTTGGCGTCGCTTCGGTTTCGCAGACGAGACAGTGTGCTGTGCGCTGGGGGGCTGTCTTGAGCGGCAGAATTCGTCGAAGCCTTCGTTGCGGTTGTAGTTGAGCTTGTGCGATCTTTGATTGAGCGCGGGTTGGAGGACCCATGCGTTCTATCGGATACATTCGCGCTCGAATTTGGGATCTTGAGCTTTAGATCAGCCACACCCGCTTTTGCTTTTAAATAGTCATGGCTAAAAGCCAAGGTGCTGGATTTGGGGTCTAAAAGACTTGAAGAAAGTGCATTGGGACCTGGGTGAGAGGCCAAGGCATTAAAGGGGGCGGGGTTTGCTGGCCCAGCGCTTGAAGCTTTTGGGCTCAAAGCTGCTGAGAATGCCGGATGCATCATCCGTTCAAAGTAAACAGAGAAGTTGTCGCCACTGGGTGTCGACGTCGTGCTCGATGTTGCCGCTTTTGAGCCGCCTAGGGACTCTGCCGAGCCATTGGGCTTGATGGAAGGAAGCGGATTGAAAGAGTTCATGCTCATTTTGTGTACTTTGGTAGTCTTTTGTAAGGATTTGTACCGGCAAACCGTTATAAAGCATTTGCCAGGTATACATGTTAAGCAAAAATCGTGACTGGTTAAAGTTTGCCAGTTGGTGCATCAATCCATGCTAGATGAAGTCCTATCTAAAAGCATGCCAATACCGCAACTTAAGATCGCCGCTTGCAAATCGCATGGATCTGGTTTGAACGTATTTTTATTCATATATGAAAAAATAAATTTGATTTGGGGTTGGCCCACAGTTTGCTCATCTAAATTAAGCGATGTCACAAAAGCATGCAGTCATTGGGTTTGATCCAGACCCTCTATGTATGCAATCTTGTTCTAGTGAGGTGAGCGCACTAATTGGCACATCGATTGCTTAGATTAATGGACGGTCGAATAAAAGACCTTGAAAAGAGAACTTAAACATTAAAAACTGATTTAAAAATCACCATGAGCACCTTAACACTGTCAACCATTCGACAGAATTTGACGAAATTTGACTATTCCGGTCTGGGTATCCCTGCGCTGGTGTTGATGATCATGGGCATGTTGGTTGTGCCTTTGCCGCCTTTGTTGTTGGATTTCTTGTTCACATTCAATATTGTGGCAAGCTTGGTGATCATCATGATTGCCATTGGGACGCGTTCACCTTTGGATTTTTCTGCCTTTCCTTCGGTCTTGCTTTTTGCAACGATGCTTCGTTTGGCTTTGAACGTGGCATCCACCCGTGTGATTTTGGTTCACGGCCATGAGGGGCATGACTCAGCTGGCAAAGTGATTTCGGCCTTCGGTGAGTTCGTGATCAGTGGCAACTATGTGGTGGGTTTCATCATCTTCTCGATCTTGATGATCATCAACTTTATTGTGGTCACCAAAGGTGCAGGACGTGTTTCAGAAGTGAATGCACGCTTTACGTTGGATGCCATGCCAGGTAAACAAATGTCCATCGACGCAGATTTGAATGCGGGCGTGATTGATCAACAAACTGCGAAGAAACGACGCGAGGAGTTGTCTCAAGAGTCTGACTTCTTTGGATCCATGGACGGAGCGTCTAAATTTGTGAGTGGAGACGCCATTGCGGGTTTGTTGATTTTGCTCATCGCCCTCATTGGTGGTTTGGTCATTGGTGTGGCCCAGCACAATATGTCAGTGGCCGATGCGGGTAAGTTGTACGTGCTCTTGACCATTGGTGACGGTTTGGTTGCTCAAATTCCTTCTCTCTTGTTGTCTTTGTCAACGGCCATCATTGTGACCCGTGTGACAACGTCAGAGTCGATGACCGAGCAGGCCAAGAGCCAGTTCTCCAATCCGTCTGCTTTGTTCATTGCTTCAGGTATTTTGATCGTTTTGGGCTTGGTGCCTGGAATGCCACATATGATTTTTGTGGCTTTGGCATCTGCCACGGCTGGACTTGGGCTCATGGTCATTCGCCAAGAGGTTCAGGTCGAGGCTGAGGTTCAAGCTGCCCAAGATGCGCCTAAAGTACAAACCCCCAAAGAATTGGACTGGGACGATATCGATCAAGTGGACTTGATCGGTCTAGATATTGGTTACGGTTTGATTCCCTTGGTCAACCCTGAAATGGGTGGAGAGCTCATGACGCGTGTCAAGGGCGTGAGAAAGAAATTGTCTGCAGAGCTGGGTTTTTTGGTGCAGCCTGTCAGAATCCGAGATGACTTGAACATTGACCCCGATTCCTACCGCATCGTGCTTAAAGGCGTTGTGCGTGGCAAGGGTGAAATCAAAGTGGGTCGTGAGCTGGCGATCAACCCAGGGCAAGTCTTTGGAGAGCTCAAAGGCATTGAAACTTTGGAGCCCGCATTTGGATTGAAAGCAATTTGGATTGAACCGTCTGACCGTGATCAAGCCCGTGCGCTTGGTTACACCGTGGTGGATGCAAGTACAGCGATCTCAACACATTTGAATAAAGTGCTCAGAGAAAACGCCTCTGACTTGATCAGCCAAGACGAGACACAACAACTTTTAGAAAAGTTAGCTGCAAGGTCTCCTAAATTGGCCGAGGACTTGGTGCCTGGCAAGATTACTTTAGGCGTCTTGACGCGAGTTCTGCAGTACTTGTTGATTGAATCGGTTTCAATCAGGGACATGAGAAGCATTGCAGAAACGCTCACAGAGGTCGCTGGCAAGACCAACGACCCAGAGCAATTGGCCGCCTTGGTGAGACCCAAATTGGGTCGCATGATCATGCAAAGCTTGGTGGACGAGAAGAACACCCTGTCTGTCATGACCTTGGAGCCAAGTTTTGAGCAGCTGTTGCACAATGTGCTGCAACAAACCCAACCTGGGCAACCCGTTGTGATGGAGCCAGGTTTATCAGAAAACTTATTTGCGGCATTAAGAGAGGGCGCAAGAACCATGGAAGATGACGGAAATCCTGCCGTGCTCGTGGTATCTCCCTTGATTCGGACTTGGCTTTCAAAGGCCGTCAGACACCGTGTCAATGATTTGACTGTGCTGTCCTACAGTGAGATTCCAGATGACCAAGCGGTCAAAGTGATTCACACGGTGGATGCGAAAATCAAAGACCAGTGATCAATAGCCCACAAGATAAACCCAGATTCAATTGACTTAAAACACGAGATCAGCCATGGAACTCAAAAGAATATTAGCCAAAGATGCACGTCAAGCCAACGAGAAAGCCGTTGCACTTTATGGTCAAGATGTGTTGGTGATATCCAGCTGCCAAGTCAGGGGACAGACCGAGCTGATCGTGGCGGTGGACATGGCGCCATTGGGGTCAGAAGAAGCGGTTCACGATGCATCAGGCACAAGTCATTTGCCCGTGGTGCAATTGGGCGCCGTCAAAGAAGAGACCAACTCAAAAAGGCAAAGCTTGCCCACCAATGGCAAAGACTTCAAAGACAATTCCTTGCGCTTTGAAGATGTGTTGAGCGAAGAGTTGAATCAAAACGCAAGCTCAAAGGCCGAGATTGTCAAACACAGCAACATCACCCCCGTCAAATCCATCAAAAAGAACAAACTGCTCACCCAGAGTGCGAGCACCATGGACGATGTTCAAGCCTTTGAAGAAAAGATGTTGGGCCATCGGGGTAAAAAAGCCCAAGCTGCACTTGAGGGCAAGACAGTACAAGACGAACACCTTGAAGAGCTTGCAAAAAACACCGACCAGTCAGAGCGCCAAGCCCACATTGAAGAGCACGAACTCATGCGTGGACGTGACATCGTGGAATTGGTTCGAGGAGAGCTTGCTCAACTTAGAAAAGAATTCAGAATGACGCAACAAATGAATTTGTGGCAAATGGGCACACAAATTCATCCCTCTTTGGTGCCTTTAAGGCAAGCCTTGCAAGAGGCGCCCATCCCTGCGGCTTTGAAGGCCTTGCTCGTCGACAGCATTCACCAAAAGGACACGCCAGAGAGTGCTTTGCAAGAGATTCGAACACACTTGCTCCACTCCATTGGAGACGCGCAAAGAGCGCTGCCAGACAGTGGTGTGCATGTGTTCTCAGGTTTTTCGGGCTCAGGCAAATCCATGGCGGTGGCCCGTTTGGCGCAACATGCAAGCTCCAAGTACGGTGCCGAGCAAGTGGCGGTGATCAGCTACCAAGACATCAAGCCGGGTGCTTGGAACCAGACGCAACTCTTGTGCGCCCAGTCGGGTGCCGACTGCTTTAGAGCCACGAACGCAGCAGCTCTCCAACTGTTGCTGGAAGAATTACAAGCCAGAAGATTGATTTTGATAGACACCTCGGGCGTTCAAATTGGCGAGCGACTGCAAGAAATTCAAGCGGTCGCACAGCAACTCGACATGGAGATGAGCATGCATGCGGTCTTGCCTGCGGACGCTTCACAAGCTACCATTGCAAAATTGAATCAAATGACGCAAATTTCTTGGACCTCCATGGTGGTGAGTAAGCTTGACGAGTCTACGCAGCCCTGGGCGCTTTTACAGTTCTTCATCGAGCAGCCTTTGGGTGTCAGCATGATCAGCCGCGGCGAGCGCATGGCCGATTGGAGTGCCAAGATGGATGCCAGTGAATTTGTCGATGTGGGCTTGTCTCAATTGAGCCTGGCCACCGTTCCACCAGGAGCCTCGCAACTGCATTCAGCCGTTGCCAGGGCAACAGCAAAAATTGCACAATTGGCCAACGACGGCTCTATTCAGGGTGCCATGGGTGCCAGACAACCAGCAGGTATCCATTCATGAGCACCAAACAAACACAAATCATTGGGATCGCAAGTGGCAAAGGGGGTGTGGGCAAAACGACATGCTCCATCAATTTGGCAGCGGCTTTGGTGATGCAAGGTCACCAGGTGATGCTTTTTGATGCAGACTTGGGCCTGGCCAATGCGCAAATTGCCTTGGGTGCTCGTTCAACCTACAACTTGAGCCATGTTTTATCGGGCGAAAAGACCTTGGCGGAAATTGTCATGACCACCAAGCAAGGCATCAAACTCATTCCGGGCGCGTCTGGCGTGCAAGAATTGGCCGGCTTGAATCAAATCCAAGCGGCCAGCATCGTGCAGTCCTTTAGCAGCTTGTCGGGGGAAATAGATTATTTGATTGTGGACGTGGCCGCAGGGATTTCCCCGTCCGTCTTGGCATTTCTAAGTGCTTGCCAAAGGCGCTTTATTGTCGTGAAGGACGATCCGTCCTCCATTGCCGACGCTTACGGCACGATCAAAGTGCTCACCAAGGAGATGAATTTGGACGAAATTTATTTGTTACCCAATATGGTTCACTCCCAAGCTGAGGGCTGGAAGTTGTACCAAAGGCTCAACGATGTCTGTGTGAAGTTCTTGGGACTGAACCTGCATTATTTGACCGCCATTGAAAACGATGAGCATGTTTTGAGTGCACTTCGCAAGTACCAGAGCGTTCTTGATTTTGCCCCGGGTGCGGCGGCGACAAGAGACTTCAGACGTTTGGCACAAATATGCCATGATTTAAGAGCCATTGATCACGCCTCGGGCGGATTGCAGTTTTTTATGGAGAGGCTGATTAATCCCAGCCATGCAACACTATGAGAGCACTATCCCCTGTCAAACAATACCAGCAGCAAAGCTCGCCTGGAGAAGAACTTGTCATGGCCCATTTGGGGCTGGTCAAGCGAGTGGCCATTCATTTGCGAGCGAGGGTTCCAGCCTTCATGGAGCTTGATGAATTGATTCAAGTGGGGATGATTGGCCTCTTAGAGGCGGCGAGATCCTTTGACTTGAGCAAAGGTGTGGAGTTTGAGAATTACGCGCATAGCCGTGTAAGAGGTGCCATGCTCGACGAAGTCAGGCGCTTGTCATTTTTACCCCGTTCAGCCGTGGCTTTTAACAAGTCACACAATGAAACGGTGCACGCCTTGGCCTCAGAATTGGGTCGCGCGCCCACCCAGGTTGAGGTGGCCGAGTTCATGGGCAAAGACATCGAAGAGTTTCACAAAGACAGAGGCAAAGCCTGGCAGTTTGAAACGTATTCGATGGAAGTTGTGACCGAAGAGGTGATGAACATCGCTGACACGCGAGATCAGCAGCCAGAAGCCATTGTGGAGCACGCTCAACTGATGGATGCGGTGACCACAGCGATCGAGGAGTTGCCTGAGCGTGAGCAATTGGTCATGCAACTCTACTATGTCGAAGAACTCAATTTAAAGGAAATTGGTGAAGTGCTGGGTGTGAGCGAATCCCGCGTGAGCCAAATCTTGTCGGTGGTGGTCAAAAAACTCAGAGTCAATTTAAAAGGGGCCATTGAGCCTGTGGCCCTTGAAGAGCGAGGTTGATCATGAGTAACTTTTACCAATTGTTCTTGGCCTGGGGCATTTTGCTCGTTGTGGTCTTGAGCTTTTATTTGATTGATAAAGTCAACACCATGTATCGCTTCTCTGTGCCGGCTGAAATTCCAAAGACCTATTCCGATGGTTTGTTTGGCGAGTTGGTGGGTAAAAATTTATGGGATGCAATGAGCGGCTTGCCCGTTCAAGGGATTGATCCAAAATTGGTTGAAAACTTAAAACCCCATTACGAACCCATTTTGCGCCAACACATTGAGCACACCTTCATGGAAGGTTTTAGAGATGGACAAGCTCAAAGAGCGGGCGTGCCTCCCAATAACCGGCAAATCCCAACGCCCAGAGGGTCGGTGGAGTCTTGGCTTCCCCTTCACCACTTGGCCAGTATTTATCAAGCGGGTTCTGAATTTGCCATCGGCAACCCGGAGGAGCATTTGAGACTTCAACAAAGCTTGGATCAAGTCACGGCCATGCTTTATGCAAGAACCAATTTTGAACTCAAAGACCCTTATTCAGAGACGCTTTTAAAGTTACCGATCCAAGAGGGCTTGATGCCAGACCCTGAGTTGGTGTCACAAACGGTGCCAGAACAGTTGACGCTGGAGCAAAACTCGCAGGCCCAAGAGGTCACGGTGAATGACATGGCCCAAGAAGGACAACAAGCCAAAATGCAAGAACTTTCAAACTCTTTGTCAGGTTTTGGCTCTTTGGGCGACACAGAGCCCGCACCAGCAGCTGAGGCTTCTTCCTCCAATGAGGGGGAGGTCCAAGAGGCAGTTTTGGCTGAAAGCAGCAACGCTGTACCTGTAACGAATTTGAATTTACCCCAAGCACAGCCCGTTTAAAGCTCATAAGCGATTGATTTTGATGGAGATTTTGTTTTTTTGAGATTGATTACTCAAGTTACGGCAGATAGGGACGATTCCTAGAGAGTCAGATCAACACTCAGGAATTAAACATCATGCGAGCAAATCTAAAAGGCATTGAGAGTTACGGAGATGTAAAGCACTCCACAGGCGTAGCAACGGCGAACAACGTGGAGTTGATTCAGATGTTGTTTGATGGTTTGATTGAGAGCTTGAGTACGGCCAAGGGCCATATTCAACGGGGGTCGATTTCTGAGAAATCCAAAGCAATTGCTCGTGCAAGTCGCATTGTTTTAGGTCTACAAGGCGCTTTGGATTTTGAAAAGGGAGGCGATTTGGCCTCCAATTTGAATGAGTTGTATTCTTATGTGACGCGGCGTTTGATTCATGTGAATTTGCACAATGATTTGAAAGCGTTGGAAGAAATTTTTGGTTTGATGAGCGAAATCAGAGAGGCATGGGATACCGTGCCATCTTTGGTGCCACCTGCAAATACAGGTGTCATGAGAATGAATTGAGAACGGCTTCAAAAACCCACTGGTTTGCATAGGGTTTGAGAACTTCTCAAAATTTGATACAGTGGGATGGATGGAGCCGAGTGCTCCTCATATCTTTGATTGGAGCACGAAATGGGATTTGTCGGCATTGGATTGTTATTCTTCTTCATCTTCGGAGTGTTTGTCATTCACGGTGGAGATTTAGAGCCAGTTATTCACGCGGCGCCGTCTGAGTTTGCCACCATTGCGGGTGCTGCTGTGTCTGCCATGTTGATTGGTCAAAGCATGGATACCGTGAAGGGTGCCTTTGCTGGCATGGGCAAAGCCTTAAAGGGTCCCAAATATAAAAAAGAAGATTTCATGGGTGTGATTTTTGTGGTCTCTAAGATCATGAAGACGTTGAAGTCTGAAGGTGCTGTGGCACTTGAGGCGCACATTGAGAACCCAGAGTCTTCGGCCATTTTTGCCGAACATCCTCCACTTTTGGCCGACCATGGCGTCTTGGACTTGATTTGCAACACCATGCGCTTGTTGGTGGTGTCTTCGGGCAATTTAAGTCCCTATGCGGTGGAAGACGTGATGACCGCATCGATCAAATTGCATCACCACAATGAATTAAAGCCAGCCGCCGCCTTGGCTGGAATGTCCGGTGCGCTTCCCGCTTTGGGCATTGTGGCGTGCGTGTTGGGTGTGGTCAAAACCATGGGTGCGATCGATCAACCTCCACCTGTTTTGGGCGCCTTGATTGGTTCTGCCTTGGTGGGTACGTTCATGGGCGTGTTCTTGGCTTACGGTTTGATTGAACCTTTGGGTGTGCGTTTGCAACAAATCGTGGACGAAGAGGGCGAGATGTACAAAGTGGTCCAGCAAATCTTGATTGGAACCATGCACGGTCACCCAGTGCCCTTGGTGATTGAGGCTGCAAGGGTCTGTATCAGTCACCACAATCAACCCTCCTTTGGTGAAATCTTTGACGGCTTAAGAGGCAAGTAAAGATGCCTGACGATCAAGCCCCACAATCAGGAGCGGTCGAGGCCCCTCCTGAGCCGCCAGCAAGCGACACGCCTGCTGCGCCTGCGGAAGGCGAGGCTTTAGCACCGGTTATTATCATCAAGAAAATCATTGATGAGGGGCATGGTGGTGCTCATGGTGGTGCTTGGAAGATTGCTTTGGCTGACATGATGACGGCCATGATGGCCTTCTTTTTGTTGATGTGGCTTCTTGGGGCGTCAAACTCCGATCAACGCAAAAGCATTGCCGACTACTTCAAGCCCAGCTCTCACAGCATGGTGCCCTTTGGCTCCTTGGCGGGCTCCAATGGTGTTCTGGGTGGACGCTCGATCATTGACCCCGACGGGTTTCCCTTTACGGCCAAGCAAACCGGTCTTCTTGAAAGACTGACACCCAAATCTGAAGGGGGTCCCAATCCAGACACCGAACCCGGCCCAGAAAACGAGAGAGATCCTTCAAACCCAGGCAAAGAAGGCCAGGGCAGCGAAGGCACGGGTAAAAACGGCAAAGGCACGGCCGATGAATTGACGGACGAGGAGAAAAAGGAAATTGCTGCTCAACAAGATGAGAAAAATTTCAAAAAACTCGAGTCTGAAATCAAACAAAAATTGTCTGAGAACAAGAAAATTGGTGGCTTGAAAGATCAAGTCTCCATCACCAGAGACAAGCAAGGCTTGAGGATCGAGATCATTGACAAGGCAGACTTTGCGATGTTTCCATCGGGTACGGTGAGTATGCAAGGCAAAGCGCAGGCCTTGATCGCTGAGGTTGCAGCCTCTTTGGCGAGCATGCCAAATAAGATTGCCATTCGAGGTCATACCGACAGCGTGCCCTTTCAAAACCCAGATATTTCAAACAACTGGGAGTTGTCTGCCCAAAGGGCTGAGGCGACGCGCAAAATGTTAGAAAAGCAAGGCATTCCCGAGTCTCGCTTTAACCGAATTGAGGGTGTGGCCGATACCGATCCGTTCAATATGAAAGACAAAAAAGATCCCAGAAATCGACGCATGAGCATCACGGTGCTTAACAACGATTGATCAAAAGGCGTCGAATTGGACGCCTTTTTTTTGGGAGCGCTTGGGCGGGGCGCGCTTTGGAGTTTGGCTTTGAAGCGCTCTATGCAGAGCGCAGATCGTATTTGTTGATCTTTTCAATCAAGGTTGTTCTTTGCAAATTCAAGAGCTTGGCGGTTCTTGAGACATTGCCCTGAGAGCGAGTGAGTGCTTGCTCGATGATGTTTTTCTCGATTTCGGCCAATCGGTCCTTCAAAGACAGGCCCTCAGGTGGGAGTTGAGGCATGCCCTGAGCGAGCATGATGATGTCTTCGACATCCGTATCCAGATCAAGTTCCTCTTGGTTCATCTCCGCCAACACCTCGGGTGGGGGGGTCGTGGCGGTGGGTACAAGTGGCGCTGTTGCGGCCACCATGGTGGACTGCAATTGCACCAAGCCTCGGGGCAAAAGGGTGGGAGGGATTTTCTTCAAATCCAAGACTTGACCCGCATACAGTGTGCTGAAGCGATCGACCAAATTGGAGAGTTCACGCACATTGCCTGGCCAAGCATAGCTTCGCATGGCGCTTAGGAAATCTGCACTGAATTTGACGCTGCCGTGTTGAACGTTGGCAAACTTTTGCGCAAAATGAATCAGCAAAGGCTCAATGTCCTCTACACGCTCTCTCAAAGGTGGGGTGCTCACCGGCAAGACATTCAGGCGGTAGTACAAGTCTTCTCTAAAGCGCCCCTCGCTGATCTCTGTTTCAAGATCTCTATGGGTCGCTGCAATCACGCGGACATCGATAGGGATTTGGCGGGTAGAGCCAATGGGGTCAATGGTTCTTTCTTGTAGCACACGCAACAATTTGACTTGCATGTCCATGGGCATATCGCCAATTTCGTCCAAAAAGAGCGTGCCACCATGGGCCAACTCAAAGCGGCCAAGTCGGTCAGCAACTGCGCCTGTGAAAGAGCCTTTTCGGTGACCAAAAAGTTCGCTCTCTAAAAGCTCTTTTGGGATTGCACCACAGTTGATGGGGACAAAATTGGAGCCCGCGCGAACGGATTGATCGTGAAGGGAGCGCGCCAACAACTCCTTGCCAGTCCCACTCTCACCGGTGATCAAAATGGTGGAGTTGGAGTTGGCAATGGTGGTGAGTAAACTTCTTAGCGTCTGGGCCGATGGGCTTTGACCGATGTATTGAGCGCCTGATTTCATAAAGAAGATGTTTTACTCAATTGTTCTGGCCGTGAGTTCGCCATGCAAGAGACCCAAAGTACGCTTTGATGCATCGCTCAATGGCCTTTTTGTCATCGATCTTGATCCCCAAAATGTATTCAAAGTTTAAAATACCATGGTTTCTGAGTATTTTAAGATTTAAGTTCGATATTTTAATGACGATCTCCATATCAAGAGCTTTGAAAGTGGTTTTTTAGTTCCATTTCTGGTGTTTGAGCTTGGAATAACGGAACTGGGATCAAAGCTTGAGACAAAGCAAGCGAAAAAAGGCGCTAAGCATTTGGATCAACCTTGAGTTTTTTGACAGACAAATGTTTGAAGAATCACTTTTTATCACTTGGACTATAAAGATTACGCTGTTACGGTCGAATCAATCATTGTAGGGAATAAAGAGATGAAATGCTTATTCCACGATCTGCGAGTTCTCCGTCGGTGGCAAAGATTGGCCACCTGTCTTGTTTGTTTGATTTTGAAGGACATTGCCATGAAACATTTATCCATCGTCAGCGCAGCAGCAGCCCTCACACTTTTGAGCGCTTGCTCAAGCACGCAGCTCTTTAAGACTGCACAGGTGCAAGCACCCGCACCCAATCCAAATGTCTCCCTGCTTGCTCCCATGGTGGAAAAGCGTGAGAATTTTGTAGCGACTGGGTATGCCGTGATCAGCATTCAAAACCACAAAAACCCTGCCCAACAGCGTCTTTTGGCCATTCGTGCCTCAAAATTAGATGCCTATCGCGCTTTGACCGAGCAGGTCTATGGTCAACATTTGGATGCCAACACCACGGTCTCCGACATGACGGTGGTCAATGACACGTTTCGAACCAAAGTTGAAGGTGTGATTTATGGCGCTCAATTGGTCAGCATCGCGCCCGTGAGCGACGACACCTACGAGACCACGTTGTCTTTGGACAGAGCGGTGGTACAAGATTTGCGTAATCTTTATCTCCAACAACTCGCGATGAGAACGCGTTAAGAAAATCAACGACCTAGGGCCTGTGAGGACAAGAGTCGTTCACAAAGCCCAATGGATGCTCCATCATGTTCAATGCTTTTAACAGACACCCCCTAGGACCGATTCGACACGCCGTGTCTCACTTGCGTGGCTTGCAGCTTAGAGATTTGTGCAGTTTTGTGCTCTGGGTGAATGTGTTGAGCTTCATAGGCCTGCTTTTTGTGGTGTGCATGATGGCCATGGTGGTGATGCTGTCGATCACCACCTCTTGGGCCCAAGACAGAAACGCAAGCGCCCTTGGGAGCGTTGAACTCAATGCCGATCAGCGCTTGCAGGCTGTCAGAGAGTCCTTGGTGCAATTGGCCTTGGAGGGCCCCACACAAGTCAGAAGCACCTCTTTCATTGATGAGACAGGTGCGCTGAGGGACAGCGCCTCCTTCACCCATGACATGGTGGTGCGTGGCGTCAAGGTATTGGCTTATGGACAAGATTACGGACACTCCAGTGCCAAGATCAGCGCTGATTATCAAGCCAAAGTTTCTCAGGGTGCGTGCACATCGCAAACAGCTTTGCAGGCGTCTAAAGCTTCAAAGGTCCAGCATTTGGCGGTTTTGGATGTGGCGATCGCGCCTGGCATCAAGAACGCCGATCTTTACCAAGCGAGACTCATTTCAAGGGCTTTGCAAGAAAGCTTGCTCAAACAGTCTGACGTGTCCAATGTGTTTCGTCTGAACTTAAGAACGATGCCAGTCAGTGCCCAGTCTGCATATGGACTTTCCCAATCGTCAGTGAGTGCGGGGTCGTCTTTGCAAGCCAATCAGAGCTTTTCTTCTGGGTTGAACACCTATCAACAAGCCTTGCTTGGTCGCGGAGATCAACGCGTCACGTGGTCGCTCAGTCTCAAGTTAGAGCCAGCGAAGGACGAAATTTCTTTGGCACCTGGCTTCAAAGTGAGTGCCTTGCTACTCAATAAGTTGGATCGCAAATTTAGTTTTGAAGAGCATCAATACATTGGCTTAGAGAGTAAAAATCCCAATCAAGTGAGCTCTGTTTTATCAAACGTGATGAACGAGCAGGTTCAAGCCTTGGGTCGTTTGATTCAAAGGGCTGTGGAGGGGCAACTGGCATGCATTCCAGCGCAGTTTGAGGTGACGAAGTGGCATGGTCAAGACTTGAGCATTGCAGCGGGTCAAATCAATGGACTGCGTGTGGGAGACCACATGTTGGTGGGCGATCCCGAGGTCATCCCACTTCGTGTCTTGGAGCCTGGTTCCTTGAATAAATTGGTGTTGGCTGAAATCAAGTCGGTGACCCCTTATTCTGCGCAACTGAAACAAATCGCCGGACCCCAATTGTCGGCTCCAGAGCATTGGGTGGCAGTTGCACACCGCCCGTTGAACTGATCCACCAAGAAATTTATTTGGAGTGAATGATGAATGTAAAAATCAAATTAATTTATAAAGTCCTCTTTTTGAGCCTTCTTGCGCACCAAGGGCTTGGTGTTGCTCAACCCTTGGAGTTGGTGGCCTTGAACGACAAGAGCGGTTTGTTGCCCCCAGAAGAAAAAAACGTCAAAGAAGACGCTTTCAAAAGCGCATCAGCCAAAGGCTTGACGCCCTCGCATAAACTCACTGTGTCAAGCGGTGCTGCCAAGGGCAGTTCAAAGTCAAGCTACGTGGTCAAGGCGGGAGACACCTTGGAGAAGATCATTGCACAAAATTTCGCAGACAGTCCCATCAAGCCAGACATTTTGAGAAAGGAGTTGATGACACTCAACCCAACGGCTTTTAGCAAAGGAACCCCCAAAATGTTGTTGACGGGCTCCACGTTGAAGCTCCCGCAGTCCGAGCCCGTCTCGAGCAAGAAACCAGGAAATGCCAGCAACACCTGGTCAGGTGAAAAAACCAATCTGGTTTTATCGGGTTACACGACTTATCCGCCTGCCTATGCCAGTGCAGAGTCCAGTGAAAAGCGCCGTCATTGGGTTCAATATCCTTAAGAGGTGTGTTTTTCTGGCGGGCGTTGCTTTGTAAGCGACCCCCCTGGGGCTCATTGAGATGGGTGTTTGTGATGCGCCATCGGTCCTCAAAAAGTCAACAATCGCCTTAAAATGGTTTTTTTAGCAAAGGCTATTCAGTGTGACTCTTTGAGCATGTCCCAAAGAAGTCCAAAGCCAAGCAACCCTTTATTTTTAGGTTGATTCAACTTGTTACAAGGCCCCGATCTCGTCTTAGGTGTTCCAAGGGTACCGCTGGTGCAAATGGAGAGCAAACCCATTTGGGTTGAGAACAGCGTGGCTCAGCAACTGGGCTTGACAGATCACCAAATCATTCAAGCCACCGTGTCTCTCAATGCGGGAAGTGTGAGGCTGTGGTTAAAGAATTTTTCTTTTGAACTTCCGAACACGTGGAGCTTAAAGTCTGGTGACATGCCCTTTGTTCGGGCCACGCAAAATCCTCAAGGGTGGAATGTTCAACTCACGGGCAAATCAAATGTCACGGCTTTAGACCCCTCCAGTGTCAACCCCTCGGGTTTGGTCACTTCCCAAAAGCTCAATGCTCAACTGGGACTGATGGATTTGCCTGGGTCTGGCCAAATCGAGCAAAACTTGGGCTCAAAGCTTGGGATGCTGCTGCAGCAACAGGTCGATTTTTCTCAAAGCGCCATGCTCATGCGGCCCGATCAATTGGCCCTGTTGGGGAACAACCCCGCGTTGGGGCCTTGGTTGTCGATGTTTAAGAAGATGACCCTGAACATGTCGCATGTGACTGGGCAAAGTTTAAAGAAAATGGTCCTCTCGCAAGCTGTCAGTGCAGAGCATTTGCTTGCCAACGCTGAGGAGGTTGAGGACTCACCCCGAGGTCTCTTGCATCGGTTGCTGGGGTCCTTGGATGCTTCAAGCTCTGAGGACAACGCATTGGACAAGTCACAGATCAAGCGGGCAATGGAGGAGATGGAGTCGGCCCAGGCGCAATGCGCACAAGACTGGAGCCGAGGTGCTTTGTCTCTTAAAGTGGTGATTCCCTTTATCGATGCCGATCCTGTGGACTTGCATTTTAGAAAGCCTGCCCGTCAATCTGGGGAGAGTGATACACCACTGAGTGTGGACATTCATTCTAAGAGCCGCTTGCTTGGCGAAGTGTGGCTCAACACCACCATCACCCAAGGCCGACAAGTGGACTTGGTCATGTGGGCGGCGAGGGCAGAGGTGGCCGATTTGGCCAAATTGAACGCCAAAGAGTTGGGGTTTGAGTTGCAAGACTCAGGCTTGAAGTTAAGCAGTTTTCAGATCTTCAATGTCCCTAAGCCCCAAGAGTTGCTCTTAGAGACCTTGCCCAAGCTGGGCTCTGTCGTGGATGCCAAAGCTTAAGGCTGCAGGCAAATGGCAATGAACAAACCCCTTGAAGCTCTGGCCCTTGAATATGGCAAATTTAAAACGCCTAAAGTCACGGCCAAGGGACAAAATGAATTGGCCCGGCGAATCATTGATGAGGCGAAAAAGCAAGGTGTGTATGTGGCCGAGGATCCTCAACTCTTGGCCTTGCTCAGTAAATTGGATGTGGGCGAAGAGATTCCACAAGACATGTTCACCGCGGTCGCGGTGATTTTGTCCTGGGTCTATTGGTTAAAGGGCATGAAGCCAGGTGACGAAAAAAATAAAAGCCCATGAAATTTATCATGAGCTTTCAATATGGAGAGAGGAGATTACAGCTTCTTTAAGTCGCCATGTAGTTTCTTGACCGTTTGATGCGGTTGAGTCTACCCAAGCGGTCGTACACTTCCACGGAACTGCTGGGGTCCATGATTTGAAGACTTTTGAGTGCTCCTCGTATCGCGTCTAGTTTACGCAAGATCAATATTTCATTTCTTCGGTGTAAATTTCTGCAGTAAAGCATCTTGGATCGAAAGTTCTGCCATGAATCATCCAATTCGTCTGCATCTTGTGGGTTCTTGACGCCCGTCATCACGCCAATTTCTTCTAAAAGCGTATTTTTTGCGTTCAATAGGCGATCCAAGTGATCGAGATCTTGTATTTTCAAGGCCTCAAACTCTTGCTCGAGCACAGTCTCGAGCGAATCCACGCGTTGCATCACTTCAAAGAGCACTGCGGGATTGGGCTTGAAAGACGGTTCAATTGAATCAGTGGTGTCCATCTTGATTCTTTATAAAGCGTTCCATCAACCTTGAATCATTTGCTCAAGAGAGACAAAGTTCTCAGCAATTTTCCTGGGGTTGATGGGGTAAGTGCCTTCTTTGAGCGCCTTTTTGATGGAGTCTACTTTTGCGCGGTCAAAGGACGGCTGAGCCATCACCTTTTGTGCAACGTTGCTTAAAGTGACCGATGCGGCTTGCGTGGGCATATTGTTCTTCCCAGCTGCGTCCAAAGTGGTACTCGCTGCCAAAGCTTGTTTGTTGGCAGCTTGGTTTTGGTCCAAAGCCGTTTTATTGGGCATGCTTGCCTGGGCAAAGCGTGCGACGTTGTTTGAAATAGAGTCTGTCATACTGTTTTCACTTTCTCTGTTGGTGGGATATGAATAGCTTCAATCCCTTTTCATGGCATCTATATATTCGGTCTGTACCTTATAAAACTTGAGTCAAAATTGAAAAATATTTGAAAATTGTTTCAAAATAAAACTTTAGTCCTAATTTATTCATCCAAATGCCTCTCATAGAGCCCGGGCCTCGTTCAGTCCAGTGATCACACCAGATATTAATCGACCCGACTCGACATTTTTTAACTTGATTTGATCCCCTAAAGAGCCATCTTGTTGCGCTTCGGTTTTGATGGTGATCAAAAACCCGCGTCCTTCTCCCACAGAGAAGTTCACTTGCTGGCCTCTTTTGACCAACAAGGTGGGTTTGAGATCGTAAGTTCGAATAGCTTGGTCAACGCCCATGTCATGCAAGAGTTCGGTGTTTTCAATTTCTTTGAATTGAGTCAAGACCATGGTGTCGGTGGACGCGATGGGCAAGTCGACTTGTTTAAAGAAAGAAGCTTGCAAGACGGTGCCACGCCTAAGGGGCTGGTTGACCACCAAGACGGTTTTGATTTTGCTCCCGCTTAAAACTTGAGAAGCTGGGACACCTGGGATTGAAAGCGGCTGGACTTTGGGAGAGAGGTCTGTGGTACTTGCCAAAGGCTTGGTTGTGGCAAGCACAGGGCTTACCTTGCCCGCGCGCAAGGCGGCCTCTTGATCGGTAAAAGAGGCTTTCAAAAAGTATTGCCAAGAAGGGTTCTCACAGCGGGCCCGAATGACTTGACGGTTGGCAAAGGGATGATCAAACACAGTGCCAGAGGGACAAGTTTGAACCTTCAGCCTCGCGTCCATGTCGGCAATTTGTACTTGGTCGGCACTTAAAGAAATTTGCTTGGCCAACCAATGGCGAGCTTCGTTTTGCAGCAGCAGTTGAGGCTCCATGGGCTTGGTGCTGGCACTCATATCTTGAGCCTTGCCCAAAGAGGCCAATTGCACGGCATTCAATGTTTGAGCGTTCAAGGGGTTCAAGCTAAAGCAGACTAGGCATGCAAGTTGTCCGATGCGATGCGTGGCCTTAAGGAGCCTGTTTTCACCCAAATGCTTGGCGCTCACTGAAGTGGCTTGGAGAGATCTTTCAAGAGGCCTGTTGTTTAGAAAATCAAACACAGCCAACTCCCCGCCTGCGCTGAGTTTGAGCTCGTGGGCTTGGACTTTCGACGGTTTGAAATAACGGCACAGCATTTGCAAATAGGTACTCATGGTGTTGAAGTTTTGACGTAGTTTTTACGCTCACGAGTCTAGATAAGCAAACTTGATGCCAGTTTTTTTAGCTTCAAATGGAATATATTATGTCCTTGAATATTGATACAAAAGGTTTCTTAAATTATTCACCTGTAGAGGTGAATAATTCTTTTTTGCTTGATCAAAAGACAGACGCATCTGAGACGGTCAGGGCAGCTTTTGCGCAGGCTTTGGCACAAACTCAGCAAGCCAGTCGTGTCGGAACTCCGTCAATCTTAAGTCCAGACGTGCCACAAGTGCTGGTCAAGCCTGGCGACAATATGACGACTTTGGTTAAAAACCACTTGTTGTCCAAAGGATTTGTGCCCAATCCAAGCGATTTGAAGAAAATGGTTTTCGATCTGGCTCGTCAAAACGGCATCGCCAACCCCAATTTGATATTTCCTGGACAAAGACTTCAGTTGGCCTCCTTGGAGGCGAGTTTGCTGGAGGGCTCTTTCCAGGCGGACAATAAAAAACCGTCAACGCCACTGCAAAAAGAGTTGACGGCCTCGGACTCAGATCCTGCAAGTTTGACAACAAGTTTTGCAGCAAGCTCTTCAGCCATGCCAAGCGTAGACAAGTCAAGCAACGATTTGGGCTTGTCCGATGGCGAGCAAGTGCTTGGGGCACATGAAACTCAAGTTGCAAGCAGTCATTTGGTCAAAGAAAACTTAAAAAGCTCAGACGCGCAAACGAGCATGTCCTCGAACTTGATGCCTAGGGACGCTTTGCACGAGCCAAGCAGTGCACCAAGAACGAGCCCCTCTCTTATTAGTACACAGCAACTCTTGGAGCAAAGAGCGGCCATCAGCAAAATGGCGGCAAGTGTGATGAGCTCTGCTTTGAACCCCAATGCGGCCAGCGCGTCTTCAAAGTCGCTGTTGGGGCTCGGCGGGTTAGAAGAGAGCAATTCGATCACACAGGGGATGAACAATCTGCCGCTCAACCTTCAAGCCAAGCTCAATCAAATGAATGGCATGAATGCCTTAAAGGCAACGCCAAACGCAGGCTTGACGAACTCGATGAGCTCCATGCCAACGCTCTTGGCCAGTAATCCGATGGATCCCAACAGTGCTTTGACCGCAGCCTCGCAAATTCAATTGATGACCAGGCTCAATGGCTCAGCATATCCGATTTTGCAAAAGACATTGGACCGTGCCGTTGACAAGGGATTCATACCCCCACAAGAAAAGCAAGCCGTGCACGACAGGATTTTGAATTTGGCCAGACAGTTTAAATTTGCACCCGATGATTTTGCCAAAGTGACCTTGATGGAAAGCGATGGGATGAACCCCAAGTCCACCAACAATCGATGTCACGGGATTATTCAATTTTGTGATGGGCCCGATCGGGGAGCTGCTAGCGCAGGATTTGCCAACAATCCTAAAGCGATTTTGGGACAAAGTGTTCTACAGCAATTGGATTTGGTGGGCAAGTACTTTGATCAAACCGGCTTAAAAAATGCGGGTCCTACGCATTTGGATGATTTGTATTTGACGGTTTTAACGCCAGCGGCAAAAAGTGAGACTCGAGCCGATGTGGGTTTGAACATTGCAGGACCTCAAGCGGCTCACTTGCATGTCAACAAAGACAACCGTGCACCGATCACCAGGGATTCTTTGATCAAAGGATTGCATCAAAATGCATTGGATAAATTGGGCTTGGATGAAAGGGCTGTGAAAGACGCCATGAAAAGGGGCGTTCCTACATTGGTCTCATCTGCGCCTACAAGCTCTCCCTCTGTGGTTTCTTCGGCGATGGCTTCGGCCATTGATGGCCGAGGGAATTTAATCAAACCCAATTTTCAAACCCATGCAGCGCTCAATCACTCAGGTGCTGCACAAGTGGCTTCTTTGGAGAGCCAATTGCAAAACAATTTAAGAAAAAGCCAAGCACTGAGGGTCAATGCGTATTTGAGCAGTTCGCTGACCGGTGTGAACAATGGGATGGGCAAATGAGTGGCAACAATTTGCCACTTCTTAAAGAGACACCTACACGATTTGCGACAAAGAAGGATGAAGTTTGCCGAAGCAATCAAAAATACCATGACCTATATGAATAAAAAAAGTAAATGGCACAGCTTTTGCATGATCGGCTTGAGACCTTCTAACTTGAGGGTTGGGTGTCGGGAAATAAAAAGATTTATTTCGATGTTTGGCAAAAAAGGAGCATGAGAAGATGAACTTACTATCAAACGCTTTTGGGATTCACGAAAGAGCCTTGTCTGTGCGCAGTCAGCGCATGGAAGTCTTGGCTCGCAACATTGCCAACGCCGACACCCCCAACTACAAAGCACAGGACATTGACTTCAAAGCCATGCTTCAAGATGTCAAGACCGAGTATTTGAATGCAACCAATGACAAGCATTATGCGGGCATTCAAGATGCGCCAGACGATGGCATGCGTTATCGAATTCCATACAACAGCTCTTTTGATGGCAACACGGTTGAAATCAGTTTAGAGCAAGCGCAGTTTGGTAAAGCCGCAGGTGACTATCAAGCAACGCTACAGTTTTTAGAAAACCGCATTGGCGGAATTCGCAAAGCATTGAAGGGGGAGTAATCGATCATGAGAACCATTGACAGTGTATTTGGGATTGCAGGGACGGCCCTCAATTCACAGTTGGTCCGATTGAATACGACGGCCTCCAATTTGGCCAATGCCACCACGGTTGCTGCCTCTGAAAAGGATGCCTTTAGAGCCAAACGCCCTGTGTTTAAAGCCTTGATGCAAGACGAGATGACCAATTCAGCCTTCCCAACCTTGGGTGGCGTGAAAGTCGATCACATTGCAGATGACCCCACGCCCATCAGAAGCTTGTACGAGCCTAACAATCCAGCTGCGAACAAGGACGGCATGGTGTTTTTGTCCAACGTCAATGAAATGCAAGAGATGGTCGAGATGATGGCTGCCTCTCGGTCCTATCAAAACAACGTCGAAGTGGTCAATACAGCCAAACAACTCATGTCTAGAACATTAGACCTTACCAAAGCCTAAAGAGAGATAAATCATGTCTACCGTCTCAACCGCCACCCAAACATCCGCACCTTTGCCCAATGGCATTCTTCGCTACGAAGATCACGTGTCCGCTGAAAAGAACAAGCCCCAAGGTGGAAGCGCCATGGGGCAGGGTGCTTTTCTAACACTCTTTACGACACAGTTGAAAAATCAAGATCCAACCGATCCAGTCAAAAACGAAGCCTTTGTTGCGCAATTGGCTCAGTTCTCACAGTTGGAAGCCACAACTGCGATGCGAACGAGTTTGGACAAGATGGTGCAAAGCCAAACGAGTGACCGAATGCTCACGGGTGCGTCAATGGTTGGCAGAAAAGTGGGCGTTCCCAATGGACCTGCGGTGCTTGCGATGTCTCAACCGGTGAACGCTGTGGCCAATTTGCCAACAGGCGCTGACAGTGTGACGCTTTCAGTGACGGACAGCAAAGGCAAAGTGGTTCGCACTCAGACTTATGACAATCAGTTGCCAGGGGATATGAAACTCACTTGGGACGGCGCAGACGACCAAGGCGCTCAAGCGCCAGATGGCACCTATACGTTTGCAATCAATGCGATTGTTGCGGGTTCAAACACGACACCGTCCTTCAATACCATGGCGACGGTCAGAAGTGCAGCCAGTGCTGGGACCTCTGACAACACATGGCTACTGAATGTGGATGGTGGCAAGTCAGTGAGCTTGACGGATGTGAAGGTGATCAATTGAACACCGATTAAACAGAAATAAGATTATTTAAGCAGCGAAAGCTATTTTTTTTAAGCTCGCATAGAACATCATTTAAACGGAGTTAGAACATGGCCTTTTTTACATCCCTCACCGGCATCAATGCCGCAACTGCTCAAATGAGCGTGACATCCAACAACATTGCCAATGCGGGCACGGTTGGATTTAAAAAGTCCAGAACCGACTTTGGTGATATTTTTGCGACCTCCCCTTTGCAAAAGGCGTCAACCACCATCGGTCAAGGTGTATCACTCAAGCAGGTGTCTTTGGCTTTTTCCCAGGGTAACGTCAGTTTCTCATCCAATACCTTGGACATGGCGATTTCCGGAGACGGTTTTTTCCCATTGAAGTCTCCTGATGGATTTCAAGACATTTACACCCGAAACGGAACCTTCATGATGAATGACCAAAACAACGTGGTCAACTCCTCCGGACAACGTTTGATGGCGGCCAAGGTCGATAGCTCGGGCAAGGCTGACGTGAGCAATATGAATGTATTGACCATTCCACAAAAGACCACAGGACAAGCCAAACAAACCACACAGGTGACCTTGGGTTTGAACTTCCCAGCCGATGCGCCTGTGATCACATCCGTCTTTAACCGAAACGATTCAACGACCTACAACAAGAGCACGGCCTTGACGGTGTATGACAAGGGGGGTAACGGTTACTTGGCCACGGTTTATTATCAAAAAACTCAAAATGCCTCACAAGCTTCACCCAACAACAGATGGCAAACCTTCGTCTACGTTGGAGACACATTGGTCAATGCCGCTTTGCAACAAGCAACAGATGTCACAACGAGCGAGCCTTTGTTTGTGAACAAATACGGGCAATTGAAGCCTTTGTCTCAAGTGTCTGATTTATTGGTGAACCAAAAGACACAAAAATTTGCCTTGACGGATTTGACCGATGTCAGAACCTCTGCACCCGCCACCGTTTCTGGTGGATTGGCGCCTAATTTAACAACGCTTTCAAGCGATGGGATTGATTTTACTGGGTCATATTCTGGCGCTGCGACAGGTCAACTGCCCGTTACCGCCACTTCAATTGATAATTTAAAGAATATGTTCAGTATCAGTCTCGATGGCAGTCCTTCAAAATCCATCAGCTTGGACTATTTGACCAAATTACCCGCTGGGACCAAATTATCGGGTGCGCAAATCGCGCAAGAATTACAAAACAACATCAACCGCCAGTTTGGCAATGAAAGATTGTTCAACTTCAACTCCAATGCAAATCGCAACCTGCTAATCTCTACGCAAGGCCCCGCTGTGAACGGTGTGATTCCTCCTGCGGGCCT
>Ga0114971_10000295_pt1 | contig 31925 bp, 32 predicted proteins | sample M_140625_MF_Meta_FD_87320 | JGI IMG/M metagenome (GOLD analysis project Ga0114971, IMG submission 87320) | Freshwater microbial communities from Lake Montjoie, Canada to study carbon cycling - M_140625_MF_MetaG | ecosystem: Environmental > Aquatic > Freshwater > Lake | place: Lake Montjoie... | reverse complement strand
CCGTTGTAAGACGCAAAGCCCCTTGATTTTTCGATAAAGGAATTACGGTTTGCACCGAACCCTTGCCAAAAGATTTTACCCCCATAATTACAGCGCGCTTATTATCTTGCAATGCGCCAGCAACAATTTCAGAGGCCGAAGCCGAGCCTTCATTCATCAAAACAACAATCGGAACATTTAAAATTAACGTTTCGTAGCTTTCGTCATTGTAAATTTTAGCATCATTTTTATTACGCCCGCTAATTGACACGATAGTCTTCCCCTTATCAAGAAAAGCGTCGCTTATTTTAATTGCTTGATCAAGTAAACCGCCCGGATTATTTCTTAAGTCAAGCACCAAGCCTTTAAGATTATTTTCGCCAATTTGAGTTTTCAACTTTTCAAGCTCTGCCTTCAAGCCTTGGTGCGCCTGCTCTGAAAAAGTATTTATTTTAATGTAGGCAATATCTTTAAAGCGCGCCGACTTAACCGCTTTAACTTTAATAATTTCGCGTTTAATAGTTTTTTCAAGAGGAGCCTTTTCACCCTTGCGCACTACGGTAATTTTAACTTCAGTACCTGGTTTGCCGCGTAATTTTTTAACGACTTCTTCAATATTTAAGCCAACAACCGTTTTGCCATTAATTTTAGTAATATAATCGCCAGATTTCATGCCCGCGCGCGCCGCAGGAGTATCATCAATTGCGGCAATAACTTTTGCTAATTGAAATTCTAACGTAATTTCAATTCCAAGCCCACCAAACTCGCCCTTGGTTTGAACTTGCATGTCTTTTAAACCATCTTCATTTAAGTAAGATGAGTGCGGATCAAGAGACGTTAAAAGCCCTTCAGCTGCAGCTTCAGCAAGTTGACGATCTGTTTTTTCATCTACATAATCTTTTTTAACGCGAACGATTACATCTTTAAGAAAATCTTCTTGAGCCTTGGAATCATTGATATCATTGTTTAATTTTAGTGGCTTAATTTGAATTTGCGACAAAGAAAAAGCCGAATAAAAACCAAAAATAATCGAGACTATTATGATAAGCGAGGTTTTGACAGTATTTTTCATGAAAAAAATATAAGTAATATGATAATTAACCTAAAGAATATAGATGCTGAGAAGAAGAGATGCAACGATTTTATAAAATCTTAAAATCATCTGCGCTTTAATATTTTTAGCAAAGTTTAAGCGTTGTTTTTATCACTTTTATTTTTAGAAATAGCTTGTCATTGCTGATGACGCAAGTGTTAGAGTTATTTATGAAAATGGTATAAGTTACATTTGGCAATTTTGTGGATAATTTAGATTCCTACTTTCGCAGTAATGACAATCGGCGAGGATAATATGGTAATTGGGAGAAAATTAGCAAAATGACGACAAGCGATAAGAATGGCGGCGTCCAGTAAAAATTATGTAAAAATAAATGACAGGAAGTAAAAACTTTAAACCATTCTTACCTTTAATTATTCTAAAAATAGAAGGCGGCTTTTTTGTGGTGTTTTTAAATTTTATTTAATGCCGTATTCTTCTTTTAACTTGTCGGTAACATCTGCTGGTGGCTCGTCTCCGTAGGCGGAATATAAAATTTTGCCATAATTTTCAAGATGAATAATGTCATCATTTAAGGCTTTCAAAAAAAGTTGAAGTTTTAATCTTTCAACTAAAACATAGTACCAAGCATTGCGCCCAGCATCTATTCCTTTTACAAGATAAATTAAATCTGCTTGCATACGTTTTTGAGGGTCAATTTGTTTTTGAGGTTGGGTTGGCTTTGGTATGTTTGATCCGGCCGCAGGTTCTTTTGCTTTATTAAGCACACTTTCAGAAGTGAAAGAAGGCTTTTTTGCATATTTTTCAGCAAAAGATTGTTGTTTGTTGCTAGTTTGTGCGTCTGCCATATAATTTATATTAGTTAGACATGTTTTTTATTAAGCCACCAATCATTGATAGGCTTTTTTGGACCACAAGGACCCCCATCATTTGAAACGCAAGGACTGCGTACGTCTACAGTCTTTGTTGAACAAGAAATGGTGATCGTTAAAACGATTAAAGTCAGTATCAGTTTTTTCATATTTACAATTTAAGTAAATTAGAAGACTATTATTAATAATAATCAATTAAATAAAAACTAATTTCAAATTGCAAAGTAAAAAATGAAAAGAATTTTAATTGTCGGACTTGGACTGATTGGCGGATCTTTTGCTAAAGCTCTTCGAAAGCATAAAATTGGCGAAGAAATTTTTGCATTTGATGAAAATATCGATACGATCGAAGCTGCGAAAAATGCAAAAATTATCGATGGATTTTCAATTATTGATCAAAATTTTGATTTAATCGTAATTGCGACTCCGCTTTCGTCTTATGAAAAAATTATCACACAAATTTCTGATTCTAAGCCGCAAAACACCGTCGTTATTGATCTTGGGTCACTTAAAGAATTTGTAATAAAAAAAATTCCTAAAAATTTAGAGCAAAATTTTGCAGCTTGTCATCCAATTGCAGGGTCAGATAAATGTGGGTTCGAGCACTCTTTTGCAGAATTATTTGTTGATAAGAAATTTATTATTTGTAATAAAAATAATGCAACAAAAATTGCGGAAAATATTATTAATAAAATTGGTGGAACTGTTGAATTTATTGATCCAAAACTGCATGATGAAATTTATGGATTAGTTTCTCATTTGCCGCAATTTTTATCTTTTTTAACTAAAGAATTTTCACCAAAAAATAACACGCAAAATGCTTTTAGATTAGATAATTCAAGCCCTGAAATCTGGAAAGATATTTTTAAAATTAACGAAAAAAATCTTGAAAAATTTTATTTTGAATTTTTTGAGCATTTAGAAAAATGTGAAAAAGACCTTGAAAATAAAGACTTCATAAAAATTATTGATGAAATTTCTGCGCAAATTATTTTTAATAGAAATGCGCCTTCTAAAGAAAATTTTCCACTCGATTCTGCATTTTTATTTCGCTTAATAATAGTGTCTTCCTATCTTAAAATTGCTAAAATAAAAAACTTCTTAAACTATGCAGGAAGCGGATTTAGAGACTTTACTTCAATAATTTCTATGATAGAATCAAACAAAGATTCTTTAGTTGCAGCTTTTGCAAAAAATCAAAAAGAAATTTTAAAACTCATAAAAACAATTCAATGATGCAGGAATTAAATGAAATAAGACCTTATCGCACCATAAATCGTCGCAAAACGCGACAAATTTTTGTTGGAAATGTTGCGATTGGTGCAGATGCGCCAATTTCGGTTCAGTCAATGACAAACACGCCTACAACCGATGTGCAGGCCACAATCAAACAAGTTGAGCAATGTGTTGAGGTTGGAGCAGAATTAATGCGCATTTCTGTTCCTGACAAAGATTCATCTGATGCTTTGAAAAAAATTATTCCGCATTGCTCGGTTCCAATTATTGCCGACATTCATTTTCATTACCGACGCGCTATTGAAGCGGCTGAAGCTGGGGCTAAATGTTTAAGAATTAACCCTGGAAATATTGGCAGCGATGAAAAAATTCGCGAAGTGATTAAGGCCGCTAAAGATTACGGCTGCGCAATTCGTATTGGTGTTAATGCTGGGTCTCTTGAACAAGATTTATTGGAAAAATATCGCACTCCAACGCCAGAAGCCCTTGTGGAATCTGCTCAAAGACACATGAAAATTCTTGAAGACAATGATTTTTTCAACTTCAAAATTAGCGTCAAAGCATCGGATGTTTTTTTAGCCGCAGCCTCTTACCGTGCGCTTTCTGAAGTTTGCGATTATCCGCTTCATATTGGAATTACCGAATCAGGAAGTTTATCTGCGGGCACTGTAAAATCTGCAATTGGCCTTGGGGCGCTTTTGTGGTCAGGCGTTGGCGACACTATGCGCGTTTCTCTTTCTGCAGATCCACGAGAAGAAATTAAAACTGCCTACCAAATATTGAAAACACTGGGTTTGCGCCATCGCGGAGTAAATTTAATTTCATGCCCATCATGTGCGCGCCAAGCTTTTGATGTCATCAAAACCGTTGAGGCTGTTGAGAAGCGCGTTGAACATATTAAAACTCCACTAACAATTTCAATTTTAGGATGCGTTGTCAATGGCCTAGGTGAAGCTGCTCACACACAAATTGGAATCACTGGTGGCGGCGCTGGAAGGCATAATGTTTATCTTGACGGAAAACCTAATCACAAAGTTACAAGCGAAGAGTTAGTTGATCACATTGTCGCGTTAATTGAAAAAAATGTCGAAAATGACAAAAATAATTAACAAGAAAATTGTACAGAAAAATTTTTCTTCTAAGGCCAAAAACTATTCTGATTTAGCTTTGATGCAAAAGGAAGTAGCACAAAAATTATGTGATTTAACAAGGCCTTTTATAAAAAATGACGCAACAATTTTAGATCTTGGTTCTGGCAGCAGTTTTATTGCAAAAAATCTAACTTCTGTAAAAAATAATTACAAAATATTTGAAGTTGATTTTTCGCCAGAGATGCTTGCAAACTGGCGCGAAAGGCCGCAAAATGTTGCAACAATTGTTGCAGATATTGAAAATCTTCCATTTGAAAATGAAAAATTTTTTGACATAATTTTTTCTTCATTTTCACTGCAATGGCTTGAAAATTTTGATGAATTATTTAAAAATCTTTCTAAATTATTAAAAGATGATGGTCTTTTAGCCCTTTGTTTTCCATGCTCTAACACATTAGATGAAATAAGAATAGCGAATGTAAAATCTGGATGTAATTTTTATTTAAAAGATCTTCCTGATCATGATTTTATTAAAAAAAATCTTATAAAAAATAATTTTAGCGACAAAATAGATTACACAAATAAAACTGAAGTAACTTACGCAACAGCCACAGAGGCTTTAAAAGACATTAAAGCGATTGGCGCAAATTATTCTATTGGAAAAAATTTTGTCACAAAAAGTAAGTTGCAGAAATTTAATGATTTTTTTAAAAAAGAGTTTAAAAATAAAACATCGTGGGAAATTTCTTATATTATTTCCATAAATAAATCTAACGCTTAAACTAAAGCAAATATCGACTTATTTATGAAAATTATATTATTTTATTCAAAAAAATTTATAAAAAATGGGCATCTTTAAAAGATTTTTTCAAAAAAAAGATCAGCAAAATATTGAGCAAGAAAAAGGTTCGGAAAATAAATTTCATAAAAAAATAGATTCAATTCTGCAATTTGGCGAAACAAAATTAGAAGAAGCTAAAACTGAATATTCAGTTATAAAAAGCAAATTATCGAATCTTCTTGAAACCAATTATCAATTGGGCTTGAAGCATATTGAAAGAGGAAATCTTTCAGAAGCAATTTTTCGTTTTAAATTTATAAAATTTTTCTGGAAAGATTGTTTTGATGCTTATTACCAACTTGCTTATGTGCTAATTTTAGCAAAAAAACCTTACCAAGCTAAAAAAGTTTTAAATGAGTTAATTATAAAAAACCCAGATTATATCGATAAGGCCACTTTATTATTGGCTTCACTTGAAAAATCTGAATCAAATTAATATGAAAAACAAACTTCTGACTTTTGTTTTTTGTATTTTGCAATTTTCTCAAGCCTCTGCGCAAGATCTATCTTATAATTCACAATCTTACGATGATGAATTCAGTGCTTTTGAAAGCGAATTTGCAAGTAAAAAAACCGATGAAATTTACGATCCTTTAGAAAAAATGAATCGAAAAATTTTTTCTTTCAATGAATTTGTCGATATTAATTTAACTAGGCCAGTTGCAAAAACATATCATGATTACGTTCCAAATTTTATCAGAAAATCTTTAAAAAATTTTACGACGAATTTATCTTCGCCTATTTGCGCCTTCAATTCTTTTGCTCAAGGAAAATTTGATAACGGATTAGCGACTTCATCAAGCTTTTTAATCAATTCAACAATTGGAGTTTTTGGATTATTTGACATTGCATCTAGCAAAAAAATATATTACGAAAAAGAAGATTTTGGCCAAACCCTTGGTCATTATGGCGTAAATACTGGTCCTTATCTAATATTACCAGTTCTAGGGCCTAGCAATTTGCGCGACCTTGCAGGCTTTGCAACAGATTTAACAATTGACCCCCTTGCCTTCAATTATCTAGAACTTGGCGGCTCTACAGAATCAATTGATAACAATATAAAATTATCAAATAGTCTTATATATAATTTAAATTATCGCGAAAATTTACTTGACCCAATTGATGATATAAGAAAAGATTCTTTCGATGTTTACGCCACTTTTAGAAGTGTTTATAATCAACAGCGTCAATCAAAAATACAAAAATAATTTTTATGAAAAAAGCTTTGCTACTTGCTGTATTCTTATTATTTGCTAATGGTTTTTCTAGCCATGATGCCTTTGCAGAGCAAAAAAACTACACCGAGCAAAGCAGAAAATTTGTTGATGATCTTGGAAAAAGAATTATCGGCATTGCCGCTGATAAAAAAATATCTGAAGCGACAAGAAAAACTAAAATTATCAATGAAGTTGATAAAGTCATTGACTCTGACTGGTTGGCAAGATTTGTTCTTGGTAAAAATTACAAGAATGCCTCCGATCAACAAAAATCACGCTTTTTGACTCTTTATCGTCAATTTATGATTAACACCTACGGGCCAAAATTTAAAAATTACAACGGTCGCGAATTTAACGTTTTATCAGTTAATGAACAAAATGGATTTTACATTGCAAAGTGCGAATTTATTCCGCACGATTCAGACAAATCAATCAGCGTTGACTTTAGAGTAAAGGAACGCGAAGGAAAATTATTCGTACTTGACTTTGTTGCCGAAGGTGTCAGTTTAATTGAAACGCAACGTTCTGAATTTAATTCAACAATTTCACAAAAAGGAATGGATAAATTTATGGATGATCTGCAAGTTAGAGTTGAGGAGTTAAAGAAATAAATCCAACAATAGTTACGCCATTTCCAAAAATAGTCTTGGACACCTCTAGTTAGCTAACAATGCCTAAGACCTCACCCTCTCAATTTCAACAATTTTTTTTGAAATTCTTAGTGCAGACATAATTTCTTCGAGGTGCTCGGTGCCTCTAACTTCAACATCGACCATTAATTCAAAATAGTCAATATTGCGATTAGTAATTTTTATATTCGTAATATTTATTTGCTTGCGAGCTATAGCACTACTAACATCGGCCAAACTTCCCGATTTATTCTCCATTACAATTCTTAATCTACTTGCATAAAATTGCTCGTCATTTTTATCGTCAATTTTCCAGCAAACATCAATCATTCTTTGTGGATTTAAAACAATATTTTTTAAGTTATGACAAGATTGATTATGTATAGTAACGCCAGTTCCTGTATTAATAACGCCAATAATCGCATCACCTGGAATTGGGTTGCAACATCCCGCATAATGAATTGCCATACCGCTGACCAATCCTTCTATTGGCAGCGCATATCCCTTTTTCTTTTTAGAAATATTTTGTATTTTTACAGACTTATTGTCATCTTGATGATCTGGATAAAGAATGCTTAAAACATCATGCCTTGCAATAACACCCTCCGCAACCTTTGCATACAGCTCTTCAAGAGATTTCACTTTAAAATCACTCAATGACTTTTCAATTAATGCATCATTTATTTCAAGATTTCGTACCGCAAAAAATTTTGTCAAAATAGTTTTTCCAAGCACCTTATATTCATCAAATTTTTCATTTCTAATGAAGCTTTTAATGGATGCGCGCGCTTTTGATGTGATAACAAATTGCAGCCAATTTGGCGAAGGCTTGCCATTTTTTGAAGTAATAATTTCAACTTGATCACCATTATCAAGCCTTTGACGCAGCGGAGAAATAGCGTTATTTATTTTAACTCCAACACAAGAATTACCAACTTCAGAATGTACGGCGTACGCGAAATCTACAGCGGTTGCACCAAGCGGCAGATTAAAAATATCTCCATTTGGCGTAAAGCAAAAAACTTCATTTTTATGCATTTGCAATTTATTTTGCTCAAGCACTTCAGAAGCTTTATCGGCATTTTCAAAAAGACTAATCAGGTCTCGAATCCACTGATATTGCTCGGCTTCTTTTTTATTATCATTCGATGCTTTGCTTTTATTTTCTTTATAAGACCAATGCGCAGCAACGCCAAGCTCGGCAATTTCATGCATTTTGCAATCACGAATTTGCAATTCAATTTTTTTATTAAATGGGCCTAAAATCGCCAAATGCAAAGATCGATAGCCATTTTCTTTTGGTGTAGAAATATAATCGCGGAAAGTCCCTGGAATCATGTTGAAACTTGAGTTTATAATTCCTAATACGCGATAACATTCAGAAATATTTTCAACAATAATACGAAATGCCATGATGTCATAAAGATTATGAAATCCGACATTTTTATTTTTCATCGTACTCGCAATTGAGTAAGGCGTTTTTTCGCGACCAGAAATCGTAAACTTGACTTGCTCTTCTTGCAATTTTCCACTTAAATCATCAATAATTTTTTGGATAAAATCTTTTTTCTTTTCACGAAGATCATTAAGATTTTCTACGATGAAATTTCTGCTTTCAGGATCAGTTATTTCAAAAGCCAATTCCTGCAATTCATCTTTTATTTTATTAAGCCCGATGCGCGCAGCTAGAGGAGCATAAATTTCAAGGCTTTCCCGCGATTTTTTAATACGACGCTCTTTTGACGGCATGTAGCTAATTGTGCGCATATTATGCAATCTATCCGCCAACTTCACTAAAAGCACCCGAATATCTTGCGACATCGCCAAAGTAAGCTTGCGAAAATTTTCCGCAACACGATCATTAACACAAAAAGACTCGATTCTATTTAATTTCGTAACTCCATCAACTAATTTAGCAATCTGCTCCCCAAAATTTTCTCCTATTTCTTCTAAAGTAATTTCTGTGTCTTCGACCAAATCATGCAAAAGCGCCGTTACGATTGAAGCATCATCAAGCTTAAGTTCAATTAAAATTTCCGCAACTTCAAGAGGATGTAAAAAATAAGGATCGCCAGAGTGGCGTTTTTGATTGCCGTGACCAGATTTAGAAAAAATGTAAGCCTTTTGAATTAAGGCCTCATTTGTATTTGGATTATAAGATTTTATTTTCGCGATTAATTCTGAAGCAGAAATCATGAAAGTCGTTTTTAGTGATGCCTTTAAATAATTGGCACGAAATTTAATAGATTATTCAAAACCAAAATTACCAGACACTAAGCACACTAAAGTCTTTGACAGGCTAATTAGTCATCAACTTGTAAATTTTCAGAAACAAACATGGTGTCTTTTAACATTTGCCCGTTAATTTCTTCAAATACAGTTTGAGATAAGGCAGAATGTTCATCATTTTTTGAAGGCTCAATAAAGCCGCGATTTTTAATTGATGAAACAATATTTTGCTTTATAACTTCAACATCGACAAGATTATCACCAATTTCACGAAGCGCAATAACTGCAGGCTTTTCTTTTTTATCAAGATGAGTAACCGCACCAGACAAAATGCTTTTAGCGCGATTGCTTGCAACCAAGCAAAGCTCGAAGCGATTTGGAACAACCGTTACGCAATCTTCAACTGTAATTCTTGCCATATTTATTAAATAAATTTATTATATTAAAAAGGTCGTCTTAGCATTATAATTTGGACGCGATCAATAATCAACAAATTATTCATGAGTAAAATAATCATACATCCAGAAGCAGATTTTATTAAGATGAGAGCCGCCGGAGCCTTGGCATCACAAGTTTTAGACCATATGGTTAATTTTGTAAAATCTGGAGTTACCACTAACTTTTTGAACGATTTATGCCATAAAATGATTATCGATAATGGCGCCATTCCTGCTCCACTTAACTATCGAGGCTTTCCAAAATCAATCTGTACTTCGGTTAATCACGTGATTTGCCATGGCATTCCAAACGATAAGCCGCTAAAAGACGGCGATATTTTAAACATCGACGTTACCGTTATTTTAGATGGATGGTTTGGCGATACAAGCCGCATGTACTACGTTGGAGAGCCGTCGGTAAAGGCCAAGCGCCTTTGTCAAGCAACCTACGAATCAATGATGCTTGGAATTGAGCAAGTCAAACCTGGGGCCCATATTGGCGACATTGGAAATGCCATTCAAACTTACGCCGAAAAACAAGGCTTTTCCGTAGTTCGCGATTATTGCGGACATGGAATTGGACAAATTTTTCATACCGACCCAAACATTGTTCATTATGGCAAAAAAGGCACTGGATTAATTTTAGAAGAAGGAATGTTTTTTACCATTGAACCCATGATTAACGCAGGCTCTCACGAAACATTGCTTAGCAAGCATGATGGCTGGACGGTTACCACTCGAGATAAATCTTTGTCGGCTCAATTTGAACACACGGTTGCAGTCACTAAAGACGGTGTTGAAATTTTTACGGTTTCTGCAAAAAAATAAATTTATTCCTCTTTTTTTGTAACTTTTGACATTGCCATTAATTTTGCATTTAAGCGATGCCAATCACGTAACGGCATTGCAGGAGCGCCTCCGATCATTGACATATTTTCAACATCGCGCATTACTCCGCTCATTCCGGCAATTTTTACCCCATCACCAATCGTAATATGACCATTAATTCTAGACCCTCCGCCAATTTGCACAAAATTACCAATTTTTGTACTGCCCGCAACTGCTGTATTTCCAGCCATTACAGTGCCTTTTCCAATCACAACATTATGCGCGATTTGCACTAAATTATCAATTTTTGTACCATCACCAATCACCGTATTTTCAATGGCTCCGCGATCTATGCAGGTATTTGCGCCAATTTCGACATTATTGCCAATTTCGACAATTCCTAGTTGAATTATTTTATGATTTATACCGCCATCATGCGCGAATCCAAAGCCATCTTGGCCAATTTTTGCACCATTATGAATTATTGAATTATTTCCAATTATCGCATAAGAAACAACCGCTCCAGCGTTAATAATTACGTCGTCACCAATTATGCAATTATCCATAACGCACGCGGTCGGAGCAATAAAAGAATTTTTGCCAATTTTAACATTTTTACCAACATATGCCAATGGCGCTATTTTTGAGCCACTTCCAATGATTGCAGTAGGATGAATTGATTTTCCATCAACAAAGTCAACAAAATTTTCCTTATAAAAAGCTGTCGCAATTTTTGAATATGCAAAATATGGATTTTTACAAATAAAAAAGACCGCATTTTTATTTACAGATTTTTGCGCAGATTTTTCATCAATTAGAAAAAATCCTGCAGAGCTTTGTTGAAATTTTTCTAAATATTGTGCGGCACTTAAAAACGAAATTTGTTCACTTGTTGCATTTTCTAAAGTTGCAACATCATAGATTTTCGCCTTAAGATCCACCTCTTTATTTAAAGAGCTTTGCGTAATTTCAACAACTTGCTCAACGGTTAAAAATTCTATTTTTTTGTCGAAAAAATTTTTTCTAATATTCATTATAAAAATATCTTGATTATGAATTAATAAAGTACAATTATTTATTTACTTTAACTTTTTTTTTAAATACTTCTTGAATATATAATTAAAAGATATTTACTCTAAAAGCTAGTTTAAATTTAACAAATAAATCAAATTGAATATATGGCATCTGAAACTTACAATAACTTAGCTAGAGCAATTATTTCAGGCGATAATTATCAACTTCAAGATCAAGTTGCAAATATTTTGTATCACGAAGATTACGAAACTTTTTTAGATTTAATAGAAAACAAAAACAATTACTTACTTGCAGAAGAACAGCTTCAAGCAACAAAATTATTCATAAACCTTGCAAAAAACAATGGTCAGCTTTATGAAATATTGGATTATTCAAATTATGCGGCGCTAAAAATTGCAATCGCTAGCGAAGAAAATTATCTAGCTAACGTTTTAATCAATGCAGCCGAAGCAGTTGATCAAATTTCTGAAATGATTAATGATGAATATTACGATATTTTGCAATATGTCGTAAAAAATAAATACAATGATTTTGCAAATTGGCTGCTTAACACCTTTGAAGACGAAGCTCAATACATGATTACAAACGATGAAAGTGCAGCATTTTGTGAAGCAATTCGTCAAAATAATTCTGCACTTGTAAAGTCAATGCTGCAATGCTGCGATCAATCTCATAAAGCGCAATTAATTTCAGATTCTTTCCATGATGCAGATTTTTTTGACTACACTTTTGCCAACCCCGAAAATCAGCAATTAACTGAAATTTTACTTAAGGCCGCAATTGAATGCAACCAACATACGCACATGATTCGCTTTGATCATTCTAAAGCTTTGCGCGTTGCGGTAAAAAGCGGCAATACAAAAATCGTTGAACATATAATGAATATTGCCAGAGAAGACTCTCACGTTTTAGAAGCAATCACCGATTCTTCTCCAGCTAAAACTTCGCAAGATAATCATAGCGCATTTCGCACAGCAATTAACTTGGGGCATAAACCAACTATCGATACAATGATTTCTTACGCTTCAGAAGCTAGAACTGAACAAGATTTTAACATTCTTTGCGAAGCTGTAGCATCAGAAAATTTAGAAGTTGTACATAAATTGCTGAATTCAGTTGAGCCAAAACGCTTAAGTGATATGGTTTCTGCACATAATCATGACGCTATTTTGCAGGCCGCAAATTCTCAAAACCCCTCTTTAAACGAATATTTTCTTGCTTGCTTTGAATCACCGCAAAATATTAAACAGGTTCAATTAACAAACATCGAAAATCAAGATCGCGTAGAAAATTTACAAAATCTTTACGATGCAGTTAACGACCGCATCGTAGAATATGTTGAGCAAAAAGCCGAAGAATATGAAGAATCTTTAACAGATGATGATTTGGAAGAAATGGAAGAATTTGCTAACAGTGAAGCTCGCGAAACCATTTCTTATGCAATCTGCAATAAACAAAAATTTGATGACGTTAGAAGGGCTTGCCGCATGGAATCTTTAAGTGCCCTTGACGGCAACCAACTAGCTGAAGCCACTCATTATCTGGTTCCAGAATATTCTCATTTTGCTAATAAAAAACCAAGCTTAATGTCTCAAGAAGAAAGAGATATTCTTAATATTACCCTTGAAGCCTTGGATGAATTTGGCTTTAGTCACGCAGCAATTATTGAAGAAGAGTTAAGTTTTCAACCTCACAGAAGAAATATTTCTCATTTTAAATCTACTTCTACACAAAATCAGAAAGCGGTGGCTTCTTGGTTTTAATTTTAGGAAAAATCCGATTGAAGATTTAAAAAAATCCCTCGTATCTTTTGATACAAGGGATTTTTTTTAGATCCGATTTAAAATTATACCATTTCCAGTCTTAAATGAGGGATGCGAATTTTAGGGCGATCCTGCGTAAGCCTATTAAATATAGGTGCGCAAAGGCGAGAATCCGCAAAATTCGCATTCATCATATATTTAAAGAGTGAAAAAAGAATTACCTCAATTGTGAGCTATGAATGCAAAATTTCATAATATTTTTTGTAATAAATCTTTCATAACATTACCTTCTTGAAAAAAATCATTTTCCGCTTCTTCTAAAGTTGCTGCAAATTTTTTTAAACCATATTGTTCATCAAAAGCATTGCCGAAAACTTTCTTTTTTTCATCTAAAATAATTTTATTTTCAATTGCATAATTCACCGCAATTAACAGCGACGACATGACCAGATAAGCGTCAGCGTCAGCGGCGGCAACGCGAAATTCGATTCTGCTTTGCTCGATTTTTTGTGGATGAGGAACGCGAATTGCCGCGCTACGATTATTATCGCCAAAACTAACATTTACAGGCGCTGGATATTTTCCTTTTTTGTGAAGAGTGCGATTTATCTCCAAATTAAAACGACGATAATCTTCTTTTTGTGGCGCGCAAAAAACCATCATCCCATCAATAAATTCAAGCATTCCTGCAATTGATGAAAAAAATAAATCGTCTTTTTTGATAAATAAATTCTCGCCATTTTTATCGTGAAGCGAAAAATTAAATTGCAAAGCACTGCCGCAATCATCTTCAAATGGCTGCGCTGCAAAGCTTGCGATAAGATTATTTTTTTTAGCTAAATTTTTTATAAGAAATTTTATTTCTTCAACATTCTGACAAAGCCTTGCTAGATCAGGGCTTGGAGCAATTTTAATTTCAATTTGAGAAGTGCCATGCTCTTTTTCTATTTCGTAAACTGCAAGATTATTTTTAAGAATATTTTTTAGATCAGAAATATAAGAAAGCTGCGAATCACCGTCTTTACAGGGTTGAAAGCTTGAATTTAATAAATAAAATTCAAGCTCTAAACCAAAATATGGAACAAAAACAGAATCGCTAATTGTTTTTTCAAGAATTAGTTTTTTCTTTTCGTAAAAATCAGATATTGCTCTTAATCCAGTCATGTAAGGCACTTTTTGGCAGCGAACCAATTTTTGTATCAACTAATTTTCCGTCTTTAAAAATCATTAAAGTAGGAATGCTGCGCACGCCGAATTTTGAAGGAACTTCTGGGTTTTCATCAATATTGCATTTAAAAACTTCGAATTTTCCAGCGGCCTCTTTGGCAATTTCATCAACAATTGGACCCAATTGACGACAAGGCCCGCACCATGGCGCCCAAAAATCGATTAATACTGGTTTTGATGAATTTAAAACATCTTGCGAAAAACTTTGATCTGTAGTTTCTTTTGTCATTTTAAAAAAAATATTAATTGTTATTCTTTTTTGGCAACATTTCATTAGCCACTGCTAGCAATGACTCTGCTTGCTTAAAATCATATCCAGCTCTTGCTTGAAAGGCCTTAACTTCTTCAATTGTTTTTGCATATTCGGCGCTTGCAGAATCCATTGTTAAAACTTGTTCAGTTTTAGCTTCAGCAATTTCTAGGGCTTCCGCGCCAGAATCTAAAAAAGATTGAATTTTTGCAGTTAAATTTTGAAATTTTTCTTGCGAATTTTCTGCTTCAGAAGAATTTCTTATATTTGCTCCAAGTGGAGCAGGAGCCGCTTCCGCAACAACTTCCATTGGTTTTTTAATCATGTTCATCATAGTTTTCATATCATTAAAAGTTAGTTAATAACATACCGCATAATCTAAATTTACATTACTGCGGATCAATATCAATCTTAATTCTTACTTGATCTAAAAAATCACAATCATTAATAACATCTAAGATTAATTTCTGCAAATTTATTTTCTTTTCAACCTTTAAAAAAACACGGTAATAATAACGATTTTTTAATCGCACAATGGCCATTGGCGCAGGTCCAAACACTTCAATTGCGTCATTAAAAGGAAATTTTGCAACAAATTTTTTTGCTACACTCAAAGCCTTATTATCATCAAATGCACTGATAACGAAATTGGCCATTTTTGAAAAAGGTGGCAAGTTTAAGCTTTTGCGATTTTTAATTTCGAAATCAAAAAATCCGTCTTTGTCATTTTGGATTATTTTTTCAAAAATAAAATTTTGTGGATTAAATGTTTGGATAAAAATTTTGCCGTGATAGTCTTTGCGCCCTGCCCGACCAATTACTTGACTTAAAAGTTGAAAAGATTTTTCGGTCGATTTTAATTCTCCAGAATAAAAACCACTATCGGCATCGACAACACCAACCAGCGTTAAGTTAGGAAAATCATAGCCTTTAGCAATTAATTGCGTACCAACAATTATGTCAATTTTGTTTGCAGAAATTTCTTTTATTAGCTCTTCTGCTTCTTTGAAATTTGAAATTGTATCGCTTGTAACCAAGGCGATTCTAGCTTCTGGAAAGATCGCCTCTACTTCTTCTTTTATTTTTTCAACGCCCGCACCAATATTTATTATGACATTTTTTTCACCACAAGTTTTGCAATCTAAAGAAAAATGCTCGTGATGCCCGCAATAGTGACAAATTGTGCTTTTAGAGTGCTTATGATGCACTAAATACGAACTGCAATTTGGGCAATTTATTTTTTGTCCGCAGGCCTTGCAAAGCGTTACTGGTGCGTATCCGCGGCGATTTATAAAAAGCAAACTTTGCTGTCCAATTTCGATATTCTTCTTCAATGCTTCTTGCAAAATTGGCGAAATGTAAGAATCTTTGGCAAGCTTGATGCGCCTAAGATCAATCATGTTTATGGCATTGTTTTTTTGATTAAATTTATCGTTTAAACAATAATAATGATATTTGCCAGATTTTGCATTTTGATAAGTCTCAAGAGATGGGGTTGCTGACGATAAAATAACTGAAAATTTTTCAATATTAGCCTTCATTACAGCCATGTCGCGAGCATTGAAATTAAAGACATCTTCTTGCTTAAATGATGAATCATGTTCTTCATCAATAATTATTAATTGCAAATTTTTAAAAGGAAGTAACAAGCCAGAACGAGCGCCAATCAAGACTTTCACCGATCCTGCAACTATTCCGTAAAAAATTTCACGCTTTTCTTTTGGTGAAATTTTTGAATGCCATAATGCTGGTTTAAATCCGAATTGCGCCTCAAAGCGCGATAAAAGCTGACTGGTTAACGCAATTTCAGGAAGTAAAATTAATATTTGCGCGTTTTTTTCTGCAAGAATTTTTGCAATTATTGCAAAATAAATTTCAGTTTTTCCAGAGCCCGTAACCGCATCAATCAAGCTTATATTGACTTTTTTTAATTCATCAGATGAACTTAAATTAGCCAAAATTTCATCAGTAATTTCTTGCTGCTTATGCGATAATTTTTTTAGCACAATTTTTTCGCAATCAACCTCTTGCACCATTGCCTTTGTAGCTAATTTTACATTTTTAACTTTATCAGAATTTAAAATTCCAATAAAAGCTTTTAGCACCAAGCCTTTAGGAGCAAGGTTATAGGCCGCAATGCGATTTATAAAATCAATTAAATTTTTATCAAAAAAAACAATTTCATTTTTTGCGATTATTTCTTTTATTTTATTAGCCGCAACCTCTGGAGCGGCGCTTGATGCACAAACAACCAATCCCCACAAATCTTTTTTACGAAACTGAACTTTTACTAAATTTCCAACCCTAATTGAATCATCGCAAGACTTGTAACTAAAGGCTCTATCAAATGGTAACGGTAATAAAATATCAAAATAAAATTCCATCTAAAACGTTTGTGATTGTTAAATGCAGTATTTGCGGCATTTTTAGTTAATTGAACCCGTTCAATTTAGTTGAGTATAAATTAAATCATGTTAATATTTAAATTTTAAATTCCTAACCTACTTTTGTATATGAAATTTTTTATTGATTCTGCCGAAATTAACGAAATCAAAGAAGTCTCGACCTATGGGCTTGTTGATGGCGTAACAACTAATCCATCTTTAATTGCAAAATCGGGTCGCGACTTCAAAGAAGTTATTGCCGAAATTTGCAAAATTGTTTCAGGCCCCGTCAGTGCTGAAGTTGCAGCCACTGATTACGAAAATATGGTGCGCGAAGGTGACATTTTAAGCAAAATCGCCAAAAATGTTTGCATTAAACTTCCCATGACAATGGATGGAATTAAAGCCTGCAAATATTTTTCTGACAAAGGAATTCAAACCAACGTCACTTTATGTTTTTCGGCAACACAAGCAATTTTAGCCGCCAAAGCCGGAGCAACTTTCGTCTCGCCTTTCGTTGGCAGACTAGACGACATAGGGCAAGACGGACTTATGCTAATTGAAGAGATTTGCGCAATTTATGCAAATTATCCAAATTTTAAAACCCAAGTTCTAGTGGCTTCGGTACGCAGCCCGCTACATATTGCTGGCGCAGCAAAAATTGGCGCACATGTTGCGACCCTTCCTGCAAAAGTTTTAAAACAATTAGTTGCACATCCATTAACCGACAAAGGCCTTGAAATTTTCACAAAAGACTGGGCAGCAACTGGACAAAAAATTTAACCTTAACTTTAATTTTCTAAAAATGACTTACCAATTATTCACTCAAGCAAATGCTCAAGAAGCCACTGCTGCAGCCACTAAAAACGAATTTTCTATCGTTAGCTTTGTTCCGCTAATTTTAATTTTTGCGGTTTTTTACTTTTTAATTATTCGCCCTCAAAGTAAAAAATTTAAAGAACAAAAAGAAATGATCGACAACTTAAAAATTGGCAACAAAGTTATTACAAGTGGCGGAATTATTGGCGTTGTTAAAGAAATTGACAGTAAAGAAAATATTCTTGAAATCGAAATTTCTGACAAAGTTAATGTAAAAATTTTACGCAGCTTCGTTTCTGATTTGGTTAAAACTGAAGTTAAGAAAAAATAATTATTACACCATTTTCATAAACAAATCTAACATTCGCTAAATATTTTTAGTTTTAAATCTAACTTAAAAACGCTGATTTATCTGGATAAATCAAGTTAATAAATATGGCGCAATAGCTGGATTGACTTATGGAAATGGCATTAAACACTGTTTGCTAATTAATACTAAAAATATCAATATTTCGTAATGCTTAATTTTTCTCGCCTTAAAATTTTTGCAATTTTAGCAACTTGCTTTATAGCTTTTATTTTTGCGGCCCCATCTTTTTTATCTACCAATAAATCTTTGCTTGAAAATTCTTTTTTAGCAAAAATTTTACCAAAAAATAAAGTTAATCTTGGCCTTGATTTACAAGGCGGATCGCAATTAATGCTTGAAGTTGATATTGACTATTATTTATCTGAACAATTAAAAAATTTAAAAGATCAAATTAAAATTAATTTTTACGAAGAATCTGTCCGCGCGGTTCCAGAGGTTTTAGAAAATAAAATAATTTTTTCTCTTTCTGACTTAGATCAAATAAAGCAGGCAAAAAAAATCATCAATAAATCAAGCAAAAAACTTGATGTTGAAGAAAATAATGGAAAATTTGAAATTTCTTTCTCAAATCAAGAAATTACTTTTATCAAACAAAATTTAATCAAGCAGTCAATTGAAATTGTTAGAAGAAGAATTGACGAATCTGGCACCAAAGAGCCAACCATTCAGGCGCAAGGCGATAATCGTATTTTACTGCAAGTTCCGGGTGTTGAAAATTCGGAAGAAATAAAATCAATTCTTGGTAAAACCGCAAAGATGACTTTTCATTTTGTATCTGACGAAACCTTTAGTGGCGCGCCTAAAAAAACTTTTAATTCAAAGTTAGAAGCGGTTTTTGATCAACAAGGACGAACTTATTTAATCGAAAAAGAAGTTGCCTTAAGCGGCGATTTATTAACCGATGCCAATCCAACTTATCACGAAGGATTGCCCGCGGTCTCGTTTCGCTTCAATGACGCTGGCACAAAAAAATTCGCAAAAATCACCGGAGAAAATATTGGTCGAATTTTCGCGATTGTCCTAGATGGAAAAGTCATTACTGCGCCAAGAATTAACAGCGCTATTTCTCAAGGAAGCGGCGTAATATCTGGGTCATTCGACACGAAAGAAGCTAGCGAATTGGCGCTTTTATTGCGTGCTGGCGCACTTCCGGCTCCGTTAAAAATTATCGAAGAGCGTTCGGTTGGGCCATCACTTGGACTTGATTCTATTAAAAGCGGAACATTGGCATCCCTTGCCGGCCTTTGCCTAATCGGCTTCTTCATGATTTTATTCTACGGCTTTTTTGGCTTTATTGCCAATGTTGCAATGATCGTAAATATTGCGATTATTTTAGCAGTATTGTCACTAATTGGCGCAACATTGACCCTGCCCGGCATTGCAGGAATAGCGCTTACAATGGGCATGTCCGTTGATGCAAACGTGCTAATCTTTGAAAGAATAAAAGAAGAATTGCGCGAAAAAAAATCAGTATTTTTTGCAGTAGAACAAGGATTTAGTCAAGCCTTTAGAACAATAATCGATGCTAACACTACAACTTTAATTATTTCGCTATTTTTATACATGTTTGGAAACGGCCCCGTTAAAGGCTTTGCCGTAACATTATCAATCGGAATTATCTCGTCGATGTTTTCTGCAACAATTTTAACCAGAATGTTAATTGCGGTTTGGCTAAAGAAAAAAAGACCCAACAAACTTAACTTAATTTAATGGATGATTTTTTTTATTCAGATTTTCTTTATTCTGATTTTTACTAGCAGCCCTTCCTTTGCGGCTTTGCAAAAAAAAACTACAAAAAACAACGTCGTAAAATCTGATGCAAAACAAAGTGAGGCAGAACAAAAACCGACGCAAGAACCCTCAGTTCTAAAGGCCGACACAATTGATGGAGATCAAGACACCAGCATCATCACCGCCATTGGAAATGTTGAACTAACCAAAGGCACAAGCGTCGTTTATTCGGATAAAATTTCTTACGACAAAAATAATAATTTAGTAAAAGCATCTGGAAATATAAAAATGAAAGATGCGCAATTCGGCAGATTGCGAGCAAAAGAAGCGCAAGGAAAAGACGATTTAAGCCAAGGATTTTTTATCGATAGCACTTTGGTTTTGCAAGATGGATCATATTTAACATCGCCACAAGCAGAAAGAAAAACTTTACAAATTACAGTTTTACAAAACCCGGTTTATTCAATTTGCCCAAACCCCGCAATTAGCGTTGACGATAGCTTAGCTGGAAAAAGAACAGATTTAATTTCAATAAAATCATCAACGGCCACTATCGACCAAAATAAAAAAACCATTACCGCAAAACATGCTTTTTTCAGAATTTACGACATACCAATTTTATACACGCCCTATATTCGCTTGCCAATTTCTGACAATAAAAGAAAAACTGGTTTTTTAAGCCCATCTTACATAAAAAATAATCGATTTGGGGTAGGATTTATCACGCCATTTTTTATTGATATCGCGCCAAACGCTGACTTAACAATTGCGCCAAAAATTTATCTTAGCAATAATCAATTAACCATCAATAGCGACTTTCGCCACATGGTGAAATATGGTGAATATAATGTTAATTTTGAAATTTCTGATAATAAATTAACTTCCAATACCGATAAACTTGTTGTAAATAGAACTAAAAAAGAATATCGCTTTTTAACAACTGGCGAAGGAAAATTTGTTTTTGATAAAAATCTTAGCGCAAAATATAAAATTAATTATTTAGGAGACCGCAACTATTTGCGTGACTACAATTATAACTTCTTGGCCTATACTTTGTCGGAAGGGAATCTTGATTATGCAGATGGCCGTACATATTACGGCGCCAATTTAATAAAAATTCAAGAATTAGCCAATGTTGAACAAGAAAAAACTGGGCCATTAGCTTCAAACTTTAATTCTTACAATGAAACCAAACCTCTCTTTTTTAAAGAAAAATTAGCTCTTGGCTCAAACTTTACATTGCTAGAAAGAGAGGATGGATTGCAATATCGCAGACTTTCCCTTACCCCAGAAATAAAGGTTCCGTTTAACGTTAAGGGCAATTTATTTAATATTAACGCAAAAGTTCAGAGCGACCTCTATTCACTTGAAAATAATTTTACCAAGTCTGAAAGAAATAATAATTTCAATTCCACACAAACAAATTATAAACCAGAATTTTCCGCAACTTGGCGCCTGCCATTAATTCAGAAACTTAAATCAAATAGTTTTTTACTTGAACCAATTGCAAGCTTTGTTTCAAGCGATTATAAAAAAAACTATCTAAAATTACCGAATGAAGACAGTAATAATTCAGAATTAACCGTAAATAACTTATTTATCGCAGATCGAATTGCAGGATTTGATCGCAATGAAGCAGGAGAACGCATCAGCTATGGCGTAAAATCTTCATTATTCAACAAGTTTGGTAAATTTGGCCTGACGGTTGGTCAAAGCTATCGACTTAGCAATAAAATTCAAGATGTGTCGATTAGAGGATTTAATGAAAATAATAAATCAAATATTGTTGGTGAATTTTCATATTATTTAGAAAAATATTTTAGCGCCTTTTATTCATTTCAATTAAACGAATCAAACTATCGCAACGATGTGAATTCAATAACAACGACCTTATCTTTAAGTAATTTTACTTGGTCAAATACTTATTTGTTATTAAAGAAAAACAATACCAATCTTACGCAATCTGAACAAATAGGAACATCTGCAAATATTATGTTTAGCGAAAAATTTTCAGTTGGGTCATCTGTTGCACGTGATTTCGTGTCAAAGCGCACAATATCTCGCTCGATAAGCGCAAATTATGGCGGGTGCTGCGTAGTATTTAGTCTATCGGCAACAGAAAACAACTCTGCCAACCTTATAAAACCGCAAAGATCTTATAAGTTTAATGTTACTTTGAGAAATATGTAAATTATTTTAATTTGCGACAGCGCCCAAGAATAGAACCAAACAAAATCATTAAAATCATAAAAACAAACGGCAAAACCCACAGCGCAATATTTTTATCGCTCGATAATAGAACAGAATCTCCGAACTCCCTTACTAGCTCTGCCCTCACCTCATTGTCATTTTTTCCTGCAGAAATTTTAGCGCGAACTAACTTACGCATTTCGTAAGAGAATTCAGTGCTCGAGCCTTCAATTGATTGACCTTCGCACACTAAGCATTTTATTTGAGAAAATAATTTCATTGCACGATCTTCTTGATTTTGATCAGGCAAATGCTGCTCTGGTGATAAGGCAAAGGCTGAATTTATTAAAAAATAAAGAAAAGCAATTACGGCCAATCGCATGATAAATTATTTTTTAATAAAATTTTTATCAATCTTGCCAGAAAATATTTTGTTATAGCCACCAACCATTATTAAATCTTGATTGTCGCCATTCCACTCGATCAATAAATCTCCGCCTTTAAAGCGAATTGTTACTTTGTTTGACTTGACAAGATTATTTTTTATTGCAGCCGCAGCAACGGCGCAAGCGCCAGATCCGCAGGCCAAAGTTTCTCCGGCACCGCGTTCAAAAACTCGCACTTCAATTAATTGATCTGAAATAATTTTTGCAAATTCAACATTGGTTTTATTTGGAAAAAATGGATGAGATTCAATTGCCACGCCAATTCTAAAAAAATCTTCATCAATAGGAATCTCATCAACAAAGCTTACGGCGTGAGGGTTTCCCATGTTTACGCAATAGAATTTTAAATCATCAAAATAGAAAGAATTTTTTTCAAAAATTGGCACGCCCATTTCAACAGAAATTTCTTCGCCAAGGATTTCGCAATTTAAAATTTTTACAGCAGTTTCGATGGTTATTTTACTAGATTTTTTTTCTTCCATAATCAGAGAAGCCACACAGCGCGTAGCGTTTCCGCATGTCGCAGATTTTGAACCGTCAGAATTATAAATATCCATCAAGCAATCTGCCTTGTCAGAATTTTTTATAATTATCAATTGATCGCAACCAATATTTTTGCGGTTACATATTTTTTGAATTGCTGTCGAAGTAAGATTTATCTGCTCTTGTCTAGCATCGAAAATGACAAAATCATTACCGACTCCGCTCATTTTTATAAATTTTAACTCGCTCATATAATGAATTTTTGACTAACAAACGGCGTCATAAATCAAATGATATTATTTTTTTGCCCTTTCTACATATTCACCATTTGAAGTTTTTACGACAATATCGTCGCCAGTTTCAACAAAAGGAGGAACCAATGTGCGCACGCCATTCGTAAGGGTCGCTGGCTTGTAAGATGCCGAAGCAGTTTGTCCTTTCACAACAGCATCCGCCATTTCAACTCTAAGAATAACGGTTTCTGGCAAAGTGATTGAAATTGGTTTATTGTTACAATATTCGACGGTAATTTTCATTTCATCTTGCAAAAATGGTAAAGCTTCTGCAAGCAAACTTTTATTAAAATTAGAGGTTTCGTAAGTTTCCATATCCATCGCAACTAATTCGTCTTGATCCATATATTGATATTGAAAATGCTTATGTTCAACGTAAGCAACTTCAACATCTTCAGATGAAGCAAAGCGCGTGTTTGTTTTGGTTCCAGTTGAAATATTTTTCATTTCAATTTGAATATAAGCGCCGCCCTTTCCAGGTTTTACGTGCTCGCGCTTTAAAACCGACCAAAGTTGATTTTGATATTCAACAACATTACCAACACGTAAAGAATTTGCGTTTGTTTTCATAATATAAATATATTTTAAGCTAAATTTTTAACAATTTCTTCTACAACTTTTTTAGCATCGCCAAAAATCATAAGAGTATTATCGTTGTAGAATAATTCATTTTCGACGCCAGCGTAGCCCGCATTCATTGAACGCTTAACAAAGAAAACTGTTTTTGCATTCGCAACATCAAGAATTGGCATGCCATAAATTGGACTAGCCTTGTCAGTCTTAGCCGCAGGATTCGTAACGTCATTTGCACCAATAACAAAAACAATATCAGCAGATTTAAACTCGCCGTTAATTTCTTCTAATTCAAAAACTTTTTCATAGTCAATATTGGCCTCTGCAAGCAGAACATTCATGTGTCCAGGCATTCTTCCTGCAACTGGATGAATAGCGAATTTCACTTCAATACCAGATTTTTCAAGCAAATGCGTCATCTCTGCAACCGCATGTTGGGCGCCAGCAACCGCCATTCCATAACCAGGAACGATAATAATTTTTGACGATGCTTTCATCATATATGCCGCATCTTCTGCACTGCCTTGCTTTACAGGCCTTTCTTCTTTAGCAGCAGAAGAATCATCAGTCGCCACCTGCGTTTCAAAGCCACTGAAAATAACTTTGATAATCGAACGATTCATCGCCTTACACATAATGTAACTTAAAATTGCGCCGCTAGCACCAACTAAAGCGCCAGTAATAATTAACAAGCTGTTTCCTAGGGTAAAACCAATGCCACTTGCGGCCCATCCAGAGTAAGAGTTTAACATTGAAACAACAACCGGCATATCCGCCCCACCAACAGGAGCAATTAAAACAAAGCCAACAAAAAATGCGAGTAAGGTTAAAATAACGAATAGAAATTTTGAACCAAAAATAACGAACGCAAGCAATAAAACAGCCGATGCTATCGCAATATATTTTGCAGATTTTTTTGGATCTTTGAATAGCGAGAATTTTGATTTCATGTTGCCGTTCAATTTTAAAAATGCTACAATTGAACCAGTGAAAGTTATCGCGCCAATTACAACGCCAAGGCCCATCTCGATTAGGCTTGAAATTTTTATTTGACCATCTTCCTTAATATTAAAAGCATCCGGCATCCATAAGGCTGCTGCAGCTATGAAAACAGCGGCCAATCCAACTAGCGAATGAAAGCCCGCAACCAATTGCGGCATTTGCGTCATCTGAACTTTTTTCGCAATAAAATAACCAACGCCAGCACCAATTGCAATGGCTAATAAAATTAGCAAAACATTATGAACTTGTGGCAAAAATAAAGTGGTAAATACTGCTAAAAACATCCCTGCCATGCCGCAATAATTGCCGATGCGGGAAGTTTTTGGCGAAGATAAAAAATAAAGCGACAAAATAAATAATGTCGCAGAAATAATGTAGCAAATATTTACAAAACTGTGCATAAGTTATAATAATTAGACCACGCCTGCCTTCAAGCAATCATGGATATGTAATATTCCGACTATTTTTTGTTTATCAACAACAAAAAGACTGGTGATAGACCTCTTATTTAACAATGCCACAGCTTCAACTGCAAGCATTTCTTGATTAATTGTTGCAGGATTTTTTGTCATTATGTCAATTGCACTTGCAGAAAGAAAATTGTCCGCAATGTGTCTTCGCAGGTCTCCATCGGTAATTATTCCAATCAACATATCGTCATTATTAAGAACTGCCGTGCATCCTAGATGCTTTGAAGTCATCTCTAGCAAGACTTGCGGCATTTTTGTATCTTGATAAACCATTGGAATATGCGAACCTTTACGCATCACCTCTTTTACTCTAACAAAGGCCGAGCCTAGCTTTCCACCGGGATGAAAAATTCCAAAATTATGCGAATTAAAATTTTTAGCCTCCATCAAACTTACAGCCAGAGCATCTCCAAGTGCAATCATCATTGTTGTAGAAGTGGTTGGGGCATTGATATTATTAGCCTCTGGCGCCTCTGGTAAAACTAATGCAATGGTTGAATTTTTCGCCAATTCAGATTCGGCGCGCCTTACAATGCCTATAATTGGAATTGTGAATCGCTTGCAATAAAAAATAATATCACGCAATTCCTTGGTTTCTCCAGAGTTCGACAGCAAAATTACAACATCTTGCGCGGCAATCATGCCAAGGTCGCCGTGACTTGCCTCGCCAGGATGTATAAAAAAAGATGGCGTGCCAGTTGAAGCAAAAGTTGCGGCGATTTTATTTGCCACATGCCCACTTTTCCCCATGCCACTGATAATTACGCGACCTTTGCAAGAAAGTATTAAATTTACCGCCTCTGCATAATTATCGTCGAATATTGAAAATAAAGACTCTAGGCCAGTAATTTCAAAATTTATTGTTTTAATTGCAGAATCAATGTAAGATTGTTTTATATTTTGCACAATTTTTAAAAATTTAATTAATTTATAACACTTAAATTAAATGACTCTTTCTAAAGATCAACTATTACAGGAATTTATTGACGCTAAAGCAATTTTAAAAGGACATTTTATTTTATCGTCTGGCCTGCATAGCGACACTTACATGCAATGTGCGCGCGTTCTTATGCAGCCAAAGCGCGCTGAAAAATTATGTCATGAATTAGCACAAAAATTAATTGCAAAATTAGGAAAAAACTTTGCAGACATAGTCGTTTCGCCAGCAATGGGAGGCGTTGTCGTTGGATACGAACTAGCTCGTCAACTTGAACTTCCAGCAATTTTTTGCGAAAGAGTTGACGGCCAATTTCAACTAAGACGCGGCTTCACACTTGACCCAAAACTTCGCGTTTTAATTGTTGAAGACGTAATTACAACTGGAAAGTCTTCACTCGAAACATTTGAATTGGTAAAAAAAATTGGTTGCAAAATAGTGGCCGAGGCCGCTTTAATTGATCGATCTGACAATGATAATTTATCAGATTTTCTTGGCGTTCCAGTCACCACTTTACTAAAATTAGACATAAAAACTTTTGATAAAAACAATATTCCTGAAGAATTACAAAGCCTTGAGGCTGTAAAACCCGGAAGCAGATTCATAAAATAAAATGAAAATTTATACCAATAAACTCGAAGAAGTAATTCTTAATAAACGCGAATTAAATGTCTCTTTCGAATTTTTTCCCCCGAAAAATGATGAAATGGAAGTAAAATTGTGGGATTCTATAAATAATTTAAAAAATTTGAATCCGTCTTTCGTGTCTGTAACCTATGGCGCTGGCGGCTCTACAAGGGAAAGAACTCACAATACGATAAAGAAAATTTTAAATGAAACATCGCTAAAACCAGCGTCTCACTTGACTTGCGTTGCCGCGTCAAAAGAAGAAATTAGCGAAATTGCCAAAAACTATTGGGAAATGGGCGTGCGTCATATTGTGGCTTTGCGCGGCGACATGCCAGCCTCTAGCCCAAATTACCAACTTCATCCCGATGGCTATAAATATGCCAATGAATTAGTCGCCGGTTTAAAGAAAATTGCTGATTTTGAAATATCGGTTGCGGGCTATCCAGAAATGCATCCAGAGGCAAAAACTTTAGATGAAGACATCGACAATTTAAAACGCAAAGTTGACGCAGGAGCAACGCGCATAATCACACAATTTTTCTTTGATACTGACGTATATTTTTCTTTCGTTGAAAAGTGCCAGAAGCGCGGCATTACGATTCCTATCGTGCCTGGAATTTTACCAGTTAGCAACGTAAAACAGGTGAAGCATTTTGCAAAAATGTGTGGCGCACGCATTCCAAAATGGATGTCCGATATTTTTGAAGGACTTGACGAAAAAGAAGACACGCGCAAATTAATTGCCGCAATTGTCGCCGTTGAACAGTGCCGCATCCTACATAATCAAGAAGTTGACGACTTTCACTTTTATACACTAAACCGCTTCGACCTTACTAGTGCAATATGTCACGTACTTGGAGTAAAATAACTGGAAAGCTTAAATTAGCTAAGCTATTCTAGGTCTTACTCAAGCTTAGCTTTAAGAAAATCAAAGGCGTTATTGCAAATTAAACTTTTTGTAATTTTTATTTTAATACAAACAGTTACAAATTTAGTTTCAATAACTCCATAAATTAAATAAATATGCCTAAAGAAGATTTATTATCAATGAACGGAATCGTCGTTGAAGTTTTACCAAACACAATTTTTCGCGTAGAATTAGAAAATGGCCACGTCATTATCGCCCACGCCTCTGGAAAAATTCGTAAAAATAAAATTCGCGTTTTAAAGGGCGACAAGGTAGAAATTGAAATGACTACATATGATTTAACAAAGGGGCGTATTGTGCGCAGAAATGCTTAATTAGGCCATTGTCGAATATATATAAATTTTTAATAAAAAAAATACTTCGTTAGCAAAAATTACTGCCGACGAAGTATTTTTTTACCAAAAATTTTTCAAATCTTATTATGCCATTTCCCACTAATAATTATACATTTAGGCAAAATAAATTAGAGGACTGCGAAGACAACCAAGAGAGAAATTTCTGTATAAAAATAAGTCTCTCTTGTTAATTGGATCAATTATTAGTCTTTCAACAACCTAGCTTCTCTAAAATATCTTAAAGAACCTGGATGGATTGGAACAGAATTTCCGTCACGCACCATTTCTTCTTTTTTCAGAACTGCAAAAACTGGATGCAATGTTTTAAAGTTATCAAAGTTTTCAAATACTGCTTTTGTCATATTATAAACCACTTCAGGGCTTGTTTTTTCTGAAGTAACCACAACGGCCTTTACGCCAAAGGTATCAACATTATTAGCGTTTCCTGGATACATTCCGCCAGGAATAATTGCTTTAACATAGAAAGAATTGGCTTTAATTAATCTATCAACCGCATCTTTATCAATGTTAACAATTTTTATTTTACAAGTTTGAGCAGCCTCTTGAAGCACGCCATTCGGGTTTCCCGACATGTAAATCATTGCGTCGATTTTTCCTTCGCACAATGCTTTTGGTTGCTCTGAAGGTTGCAAGTTAGTAATTTCCGAGAAAGATTCTTTAGTCCAGCCCTTTGCAAGCATTAAAACTTCCATTGTAGCGTACATTCCAGAGCCGCTAATACCAAAGTTAACTTTTTTACCAACTAATTCATCTAAATTTTTAATTCCCGATTTTTCAGTAACGGCAATAGCAAAAGTTTCAGTATATAATGAGAAAGCAGAACGCAATTCTTTAAAAGCTTTTTGATCAGCAAAAAATCCGCTACCATTATAAGCGTGATATTGCCAATCTGACTGCACAATGCCAAAATCTAATCCGCCACTTCTAATTGCGTTAATGTTTGCAACAGAACCGCCGGTTGATTCAACTGAACATCTAATGCCATGCTCTTTCCTTCCTCTGTTTAACAGGCGGCAAATTGCTCCGCCAGCTGGATAATAGACGCCAGTAATCGCCCCCGTTCCGATTGAAACATATTTTGTTGCAGCAAAAGAATCTGCGTTAAAGGCTGCAAGAGTAAGAAGGATCGAGATAAAAATTCTTTTTTTCATTTGATGTATATTCTAAATTATAAGTCTCTAACCAAGATATTCAAAAGGTTTTGATGAAGTTTTTATAAAAAATCAATACCAATTTAATTTTCTAAGTTTTTTTTACAAGTTAATTTTAAATTATTTTCAAAACTTGACATTAATTTGGTAATTTACATAGTATTCAAGTTGTTTTTATTCGTTTTAACTGTTTTTAGTCGTATTTAAAAATTATTTTTTAATATCAGCCTTAGAGAATAAAAGCTTTAAGCGGTATTATTAGATATTTTTTAAGTGCGAATTGTAAGATTTATCATTATTTATCTCGTCGTTTTTTCTTTAAAAAAGGAATTCAACTAATAAATATAAATAATCAACTAAATATTTTAAGGAAATTTATGAAACTTTGGCAACAAGTTCTTATTGGTTTAATTTTAGGTATAATTTCAGGTATTGTTCTTGGCGACAAGGCTACTGGATTAAAAATCTTTGGCACCATATTTATATCGCTGGTGAAAATGGTGATTGTTCCACTTATTTTTTTCGCCCTTCTTTCAGGAATTACCTCGATGCAAGGACAAGGCAATCTTACGCGTGTTGGTCTTAAAGGCTTCGTAAGCTATATTTTAACTGCTATTTTTGCCGTTTTAATTGGATTAGCTGCGGGCACTATATTTCAACCCGGCGCAGGCATTGACTTACATAGCATGCTTGAAACTAGCGGGGTGAATACTCAAGTTGTTGCAACTGCTACATCGGCGCCAACTGCAACTGAATTTTTTCTTGCATTAATTCCGACTAACCCAATCAACGCAATGGCTAATGATCACTTCTTACAGATCATTATTTTTTCTATTTTTACTGGAATTACTATTAATATAATTGGTAAAAAAGCCGAGCCTTTGAAAGAATTTATTTCTTCTGCTTCGCAAGTTACATTTAAAATGATTGAAATCATTATTAAATTAGCTCCATTGGGTGTATTTGGTTTTATTGCTTGGGTTGTTGGCACGCAAGGTCTTGATATCTTAAAGGCTTTAGCAAAACTAGTGTTTGCACTTCTTGCTGCATGTTCGGTGCAATATATTGTATTTGGTTTACTTATACTTGTTTTTGCACGAATTTCACCAATTCCATTTTACAAAAAAATTCTTTTCACTCAATCAATTGCCTTTGCAACAAGTAGCAGTAAGGCTACATTGTCAACTGCAATGACCCAATTGCAAGAAAGAATGGGCGTATCTAAAACAAACTCGAACTTCTTAATGCCACTTGGGGTTTGTATTAACATGGACGGAACCGCAATTTATCTTGGAATTTGCGCGTTGTTTTTCTCGCAAGCTTACGGAATTGACTTAACTACAGCAAATTATTTAATGTTAATTTTGACTTGTACTTTAGGTTCAATTGGCGCGGCTGGAATTCCTAGTGGTTCAATCATCTTCATGGGAATGGTACTTTCTTCTGTTGGCTTGCCAATCGAAGGTATCGGAATTATTCTTGGAGTTGATAGAATTCTTGACATGGTAAGAACTACCATCAATATTACTGGTGATAGTGCAATTACATTAATAGTCGATAAATCTGAAGGAATGTTAGATGACAAAATTTATAACTCTAAAAAAAAGTAATATGAATTTTTTTAAAATTAGCTACGCAATCCGCTTTATGGTTTGCGTAGCTTTTTTTTGCTTAAATTTTTCAGCAGCAACATTTGCTAAAACTGATTTATTAACGCAATATAAAAGCGATCTTGAAGCAATTGAAAATTATCTTAATGGCATAAAAACTTTATCGGCAAAATTTACACAAAAGTCTGCGAGCGGTTCGGTTGAGGGAAAATTTTATTTGTCTCGCCCTGGAAAAATGCGTGTTGAATATGCAAATTTGCCAAAAATTTTAATTGTGGTTAATGATGCCGTTTTAACTTATCAAGATCTTGAGCTAGATGAAATTTCTAACTTAAGTACCAACACTACGCCCGCCTCTTTCTTGACTCGCCCGAATATTTCCTTTTGGGCAAAAGATGTTGAAGTAACTAAAGTTGTAAAAAATTCTGATTTTATTACTGTGTCATTAATCAAAAAAAACCGCACTGAAGCGGGAGAATTTAATCTTACTTTCAAAACAAGTCCGTCTCTTGAGTTTTTTAAAATGGAAGTCAAAGACGATTTAGGACAAGCAACATCAGTTACCTTAAGAAATATTGCTTTTGATGAAAAAATTAGCGACAATTTATTTGTGATTAGAAATAAAAACTTACCATAATAAATTATGGCCTTCTCGCCTTTAAATTCAAAGAACGGCAAAAAAAGACGCGTAATAAGCGACATAAATATTACACCTTTTGTTGACGTTCTTTTGGTATTGCTAATAATTTTTATGGTTGCAGCCCCGTTGATGACAAGCGGCGTCAATGTTGACTTGCCAAAGGGTGCCGCAAGCGCCATTGAAGAAAAAACTCAACCAATAATAGTATCGATAAAAGCGGATGG
>Ga0114971_10000294_pt1 | contig 31935 bp, 29 predicted proteins | sample M_140625_MF_Meta_FD_87320 | JGI IMG/M metagenome (GOLD analysis project Ga0114971, IMG submission 87320) | Freshwater microbial communities from Lake Montjoie, Canada to study carbon cycling - M_140625_MF_MetaG | ecosystem: Environmental > Aquatic > Freshwater > Lake | place: Lake Montjoie... | reverse complement strand
TAACGTATGATATTGGTACAAAAGCATCGATAATTAATAAGGACGCCAAAGTGCCTAGACCATATGATGGTGTCAAAATATGGCAACCAGCATATAACGCAAAAGCGCAACTAATTGACGACGCATTGGCTTACGAATATGCTGCTGAACCAGAGCAATATCGGTCGACCCCTGTATATCCTACAACACTAACTGCTACTGGATTATTCTATGATATAGGTCCAACTGCTGCAAATTCCTACCTTTCATAACTGAGTGAAAAGGTGGATTTAAGTCGCGTACATTAGTCCCACATTTCCACCAACAAAATTAACAATATTGATGCGCTCTTCAAACAACGTCAAATTAAAATTGTAGTCATAGATTCGCCATGTTGGCTTATTTACACCAATAACTAGCCCAGTTTGAGGGTCGCAAATAGTTAAACTTTGAGCCAAAGGGTCTAATGGTGGAATAATTGTATTAAATTCCAATTCAATTTGACTAAATCGATTCATATTTATTGCTCCTGATGGTTGTAAATCTGAATTATTTGATTGGATTCCAAAATTGTAGCAATATATTCCAGGAGGTGCATTACCACTTGTTCGTGTATATTTTTCAATATAGTTATAAACACCAGCAGGTTGTGTATTTTCTCTATAAGACCCATCAAGTAGAATTCCCATTTGTACTAATATCATTTTGTCATTTTCTGGAGAATAATTTGATGTAATCAGCAATCCAGTAAGGTTACCATTTGGGTTAACACCGGGACCAATATAAACTGGAATTTGCGCTCCTGTTGAATCTGTTCTATAAATAAGATAATCTCCACTGGATGAGGCTTGAACTACATCTAGAGGCATATAATTATACGGCCAATTTGTATAATTAGACCATTCATTTCTTAAATTAATATCACTTCTTTGGAAATAAAACATCCAATTGGAGACCATACCTAGTGAATCCAGAGCAATTTTATTTGCTCCAGTTACATTAAAGAATTGCTGTTCATGAACTTGTTTAATAAGATATTTCTGCTCTTCTAAAGCAAATAATCGCTCCTCTTCATTCGACAAGAAACAATATGTACAATTTAAATGAACATCGGCATTCCATAATGTTCTAGTATCTGTATAAGATGAAATTCCAATTTCTATGTCAGGAGGAGGTTGTAAGAAGCGATATAACTGCATATACCAAGAATTAAAGTTAGGTGCTATGTATGGGTAATTGTAAACAGAATCAAATACATCACGAATTTGAAATAACTGATTGATTGGTCTCATAGTAACAACAATGTGTAATTCATTGTATTGTAATGAAGTAAGTGGAAATGCCATTTGTGACTTAAGGCCGAACCAATTATTCAATGGAATATATAGTATTCTGCCACGAATTGATGGTTCTGGTCCAGCTAAATTAGATGTATAAAATGCGTTTGGATAAGAATTGACGCGCGACCCAGAGTTACCAGGGTTATTTAATTCAGCCGTATTACCTGACATTGTATCAAATAGCTGTTTCTTCACACCAGAAAAGTCACGTTGAACTGCTGATAATAAATAATCGCCACTGTATTCTTGTAGCGTATAGTTACCACATGTAATACTTATTTTTGAAATCATTTTAGCTCCTAAATTCTCAATCCACTTGAATTCATATGGAGCCCATTGTTGTGTTGTAGCATCGGCTTGTGGTGGCAAAATTGGACTCCAAATGCTTGGTAGCGCAACTGATAAGTAGCAATCCATAAGCAAGTCAGCATATCTAGGGATTTTAAATGTAAAAGTTGATTCTTCTTGAAGTCGCAGTGTTTTAGAGCCTTCAAAGTCAACACGGAATTTTTGTAGACCAAAATTTGTGTACTGGGCATAAGTAGATTTAAAAAATGTTTTAGATGGATTACCATTTAGAATAATATTTTGCTGTCCAACAGATACAAGATTCATAAGACCTCCAGGCATATTTAATTGTTATAATACTAACATATTATTTTTTTAACTAATAATATTTGTTAAAACATTATTTGTTAAAAATATTTATACAATATTATATAAAAGAAAAGATGGCATCAAACAATAATTCAACAACTTCAATAAATTCAACAGCAGACGAAGTAAAAAAGAATGTGGTTAATATTTTAGATGAATTAAAAAATATGCAAGAAGCTACGGCAATTACATTATTAACAATGCTTACATTTTCAATAATTGTAATTGGACTGTTATATTATTTCTATTATACTGGCACGGGTAATTTGGGAGGTATAGCAATAATAATTATATTAACAGTTATGTTTAGTGTTTTAGGACAGGCAATAATGGACAAAAAAGGTGCTATAATTGGCGGTGTACTTGGACTAATAGTCGGTATTACTATATATGTAAATATGGCCAATAATATGGTTACAAGAGAATGTAAATTAATGGATACGGTATATGGAGATTTAAATACTAATATTTTATCTATAAAGCAAACAAAGCAGGATTTTAAACACAATTTAAGAGATTATTATATAAAATCAGCATATAATTGCTGTAGTGGTGGTAATTATAAAAATGATTATGTCACAATGTGTACGTTAAAGGATTTATTAAAGCAAGGTGTAAGAGGGCTTGATTTTGAAATTTATTCTATTGATGATGAGCCAGTAGTTGCAACTAGTACAGCAGATAATTACTGTGTAAAAGAAACATTTAATTATATTAAATTTAGCGATATAATGAAGACTATCACAGATAATGCGTTTTCGTCTTCGGGAGCACCTAATCCAGGAGACCCAATTATTTTTCATTTACGCATAAAGAGTGAAAATCAAAAGATGTACAAGAATTTCGCAAAGATTTTGGAACAATATAATGACTTATTAATGAGTAAGTCGTATAGTTACGAGAATTCAAAGCGCAAATTGGTTACCAATTTTGGTGCGACACCATTATTGGAACTAATGGGAAAAATTTCTATTATTGTGGATAGAAGTAACATTTCATTCTTGGAATGTAAAGAGTTTTATGAATATGTAAATATGACTAGTAACTCTATCTTTATGAGAGAACTAACATATGATGAATTACAACACGGTTCAGATATTACAGAACTTATTGAATATAATAAATTATGTATGACTATTGGTATTCCAAATAAGGGAGCTAATCCGTCTAATCCAAGTTCTGTTGTAATGCGAGAAATGGGTTGTCAAATGCTTGCTATGAGATATCAAAATATAGAAGCAAATGTGGAGGAAAATGACATATTCTTTAATGAAAATAATAGTGCGTTTGTTTTGAAACCAATTAAGCTCAGATTTATTCCAGTTACAATAGACGCTCCACCAGAACAAGACCCCAAACTTCTGTATGATACAAGAACGGTCAAGTCAGACTATTATAGTTTTAATATTTAACAAAATCAATAATCAATAATTAAAAAGAAAAAATATTTATTATCATTATATATTAAGAAATATATAATGAAAAAGGAAATATGTGATAAGAATATGAAATTTGAGGATTGTGAATTAGCAATTCTCCGCACAGCTGTAGACAAAGCCGAAGAACGTCAGGGCCGCAAAACGGCAAATTCACCTGAAATCAAACAAATTATTACAATTGTAGAAAATTTTATAAGACAAAAGAAATTAATTTGTTACGGCGGTACAGCAATAAATAATATTTTGCCAAAGCAAGACCAATTCTATAATAAAGATATAGAAATACCTGACTACGATTTTTACAGTGATGATGCTTTAAATGACGCAAAGGAATTAACAGATATTTATGTAAAAGAAGGGTTTGTTGAAGTTGAAGCAAAATCAGGTCAACATTTTGGCACATTTAAAGTGTTTGTTAATTTTATTCCTGTTGCCGATATTACATTGCTCCCCAAGGAGTTATTTAATGCTATTAAAAAAGAGGCAATCAAGATTTATGGCATATTTTACGCCCCCGCAAATTTGCTTCGCATGGGTATGTATTTAGAGTTATCACGTCCTGCCGGAGATGTATCACGTTGGGAGAAAGTTTTGAAACGTTTAACACTGTTGAATAAACATTATCCTTTAAACGCAAATCAATGTAATCATATTGATTTTCAACGAAAAATGGGTGACGATGTAAATGTTGATAAAATTTATGACACTGTTCAACAAACATTAGTTGACCAAGGTGTTGTGTTTTTTGGCGGCTATGCGCTCTCAATTTATGCGCAGCATATGCCCCAACATTTGCGCCGACAATTACTTAAAATACCAGATTTTGATGTTCTATCTGAGGAACCTACCGTAACAGCGCAGATTATTAAAGAGAGGCTAAACGATATTAATGTAAAGCATGTAAAAATTATTAAGAGACCATCAATTGGCGAAATTATTGCTCCACATTATGAAATATGTGTAGGTAAAGATACTATTGCTTTTATTTATGAACCTCTTGCGTGCCATAGTTATAACATAATTAAGGAGTCGGGGTATGATGTTAAAGTTGCGACAATTGATACAATGTTAAGCTTTTATTTAGCATTTTTATATGCGAATAGACCTTATTATGATAAGAATCGTATTATGTGTATGTCAAAGTATTTATTTGAAGTCCAAGAAAAAAACCGTTTGGCGCAAAAAGGTGTTTTACGGAGATTTTCAATAAACTGTATGGGTCACCAGGAAACAATTGAAGAAATGCGAGCTGAGAAGGCAGAGAAATTCAAGGAGTTAAAAGATAAGAAGAAAACTCCTGAATATGAATCGTGGTTTTTGCGTTATAGGCCAACAGATGGTAAAAAAGATGATATAAGCGAAGCAAAAGATAGCAGTCCCAAAAATAAATCTAAAAGACCGTATATTTTGAAGAAAAAGACGAAAACAAAGAAGAAGAAAGGGTTCTTTTTTTAAAATTATTTATTGTTATTTCATAACTTTGTGAAAAAAGATTTAAACATGCTCATTCATTTGTAGTCGTTTTATAAACCGCTCTGAATTCTGCTCCTCATTCATATAAATATTAATAATTTCAGCCGGTGAATAAAACTTGTCTTTAATTTGGGTCAAATCTTCTTCTGAAATTGTCAAAGGTTTAAACAAATGATGATACATATCAGAAATTACTTCTCTACTTGCGTATGATAGCTCTAATGTAATATCAATACGTCCAGGGCGTTTTAGCGCCGCGTCTAACGCATCATAATGATTTGATGACAATATCATTATTCTGCCTGGTGTTTCACGTACACCGTCCCACAAAGTTAAAATATCGTCCAATGTAATGGGTGGTTCGTCAGACAGTACTTTTGGACCAGCTTGAGTCCAGTTCTTTTTTGTAGCATCATCCATTTCCGATATTGTCTCGATTAAGTCAGCCATATTTACTTTTGTATCCATTGTCATTTCATCCATATTTAATTTCTTACCTACACCTAAACCCATTTCTTTAGTTTTGTTTTTCTTCTTTTCTCGGTCCAAAACAATGTCGCCAATACAGTCAATATCCTCAAACAAAATGATTTTCTTATCAAATGTAATACTACCACGCTTATTGTCTGTGCTATATCGCTCTTCAAAAAAAATGTTATCAAGCTGCTTCTTTGTTTTAATCAGTTTCAAAGATATACAAACAATATGACGACCAGTATAGTTCGCAATCGCCTTTGCTAAGGATGTTTTACCGGTGCCTGGAGGACCATGCATTCCAATTCCCAATGAATACGGAATGCCCTTTTCGAAATACCAGGGTTTGTTTTTCAAGAAAAAATCGATTGTCATTTTTGTTTTATTCTTTGAGTCAAAATACATATTATCAAACGTCCGAATACTTTCAAATAAATTCTCATCCCAACACTCGCAACTACAATCATCATATTTTGTTTTTGATAATGTATAAATAAACTGTTTATTTTCTCGTAGATGCTCAATGGACGATATATATTTGTTAGTTATATCATCAACAAACCCTTTGATAGTTTGAATACTACTTTTATATGAATACAGTTCAATAATAAATTTATCTGTTTTGCTAATTGTCTTTTTCTTACTGCCTTCTTCTTTGTCTCCATTATCACTACCATTATGAATATATGTATATGCGTATATATCTAACTTTTCTGAAATTAAAAATTTGTCCAATTGATTTACCAAATAAATACCATTATCGCATTTTTCAGAAAATCGTTTATTATTTGAAATTGTATACTCTTTTATAGAATGTATAGTATTATTGTTTTCAACATTATTTATAATATGGTCCCATAATGCTCTAAACCGGTCACTAAATGAGGCTGATTGGTGTAACTGATTGTCATACATACTTGTGCTACAAGATATCTTGCCTTCATATTCAACAGCATTTTTCTTTGAAAAGTAATGACATAGCATTTCGTAGTTGAATAAGTATTTTAAATCAATAGTGTCTAGAATATGATTATTTATCCATTTGAGAAATCCAGTTACAATTGACAGTAGAAATGTTAATACCAGGGTATCTAAAATGGGATTACCTGTTTTAATACGTTCAAATAATATCATATTTGCCGCATTTTTTGTTGCTTGTGTATTTAATTCCATTTAAATATTATAATACATTTATAAGTAATATAATATTTAAGCTTTTTTGTTATCTAAAACTTATTAAAATGCGACATTGATTTTGTCAAAGAGTAATAAATTAAGCCATATAATGCGCTTGTAAATACTAGTCCATTGAAATTATAGTTACCATCATTGTTACATAAAAATGGTATATATTGGAATATTATTTTACGCATTATCGGCAATTGAAAAATAAAATACAACACTGCTAATAATATTGGTGCTTGTACTTCATCATAAACTGTATCCAATGAGTTTTTAATATCTTCGTCCTTATAATGATATGTTGCCTCATTATCATTTATATAATCAGTTTGGTCTGGTTGAGGAGGAGGGACATAATTAGCCTTTATAGCTGGGTCATTTACAATTTGTTGTGTGTTTTGTGGAATGTCACGACTTGGTAAAGATGTGGCTCCGGCAATACTTGCTTGTTGTAATCCATTTACAATTTGACTAATTGTAGACTGGTCTAATGACATACCCGAACCTTGTTGTTGTTGAGGTCCTTGACTAGAAGCAATCTTATAATTAGATTCATTTGTTACTAAAGATATGTTACCTCCAATGCTACCGCCGCCAGCCGGGTCAGTTGGCAAATCATGTATACTCGTTGTGTTTAATTCTGACATTGTTTATAATTATATTATATCTAAAGATACTGGTAAATAAAAAATTACGCAAATGTGAATATTTTTTTCTCTTTTGTACAGTTTTCAGCATTCTTTTCTAATTTGTAGCATTTACCGTCAAACTTATATATTTTGTCTTCTATTTCTTCCAATGGAGGTGCTTTAGATACAACACAATTTTTATTATTACACATTTTTCTAAAAAAAGTAGCTAATCCTAAACCCAATATTATTGACATTAAAATACGACCGGTTTCACTATGAACAAATTTTGATAAATACATTATATATTATATTTATATAATGTATTTATCTAAAATTCATAGTGAAACAGGTTCTTTATTTATTGTATTATTTGTATTATTATTATTATTTGTACTAACAAAATTATGGAATACTTTATTTGAAAACCAAATAGGTGTTTGGAATAATGTTAGTATATATTCAAATAAACAATATGAAAATGATGAAACAAATGATAATCATTATAATGGTATATATACGGGAATAAAATGGCAATGTGTTGAGTATGCTAGAAGATACTTAATAATTAATCGTGGTATTACTTTTAGCAATGTTACTAGTGCGTCTGAAATACCTTATGCTAAATTTACTACATTAAAAGGAAATGTTGTTACGCCTACAAATGATTTACATATTGGTAGTTTAATTGTATGGCCAAAACATTATGAATTAAATACCCCTCATGGACATGTTGCTGTTGTTAGTTCTATTAGTCCTAGAGGAATTACAGTAGTTGAACAAAATTATAGCAATAATAATTTTATTAATAGATTTATTTCTTGGGACAAGATTCGCAATACGACTACTATAACTGTATAAATTTATGCCTGAACAGGCACTGTCTTTATATCAAATGGATTAATCGGACATTTAGTTTCAACAGGTTTAAATTGAAAACATTGATTTGTATTGTCTTTATATTGTGTCTTTAAATAATTAGATGGCGATGGATACATATAGATTGTTTTAGTTTCTGGTCCTAAAACATATACAAAAAATAATCCAATAGAAAAACTGGCTATAAAAATTGGAATGTGAAGGTATTTAGATATCATTTATAATATATACATATTTTATTCTAAAATATCTTGTTATTATCTTGATATTATCTTGATATTATCTTGATATTATCTTGTTATTATCTATTATCTTGATATATTTATTCAGATGGTGAACTAGATGTTGAATTTGGGAAATTTTGGGTTTGAGGTGGTGAACTTGGATTGTATTCTGGTGAATTTGGAACGTATTCTGGTGAATTTGGAACGTATTCTGGTGAATTTGGAACATATTTATATGATTCATCTTCCTGTTCCTCATTTTCTTCGTCCTTTTCTTCTTCTTTTTCTTCGTCCTTTTCTTCTTCTTCTTCTTCCACTAATATAACAGATGCCTTTCTGGTTTTAGACTTTGACCCTATTTTATTATTTTTTAATGTCTTGTTTTTATTCGTACCTTCTTTCGTACCTTCTTTCGTACCTTCTTTCGTACCTTTAACAAAGGATACAACCTTATTTTCCTTATAAAATGAATATTCTAGATTTTGTAGACTATTTTTGCGCTGATATAATAAAAATAAATTTTGGTCAAAATCATGTTCAACCTTATTCACTTCATATTTAAGTTCTTGTATCTCTTTCAATCTTGGTACCATCTCGTTTTTATAAAACATAACTGCTTCTCTTACTAACAATTCATCGCCAGTTTCTTTATACTGCTTCATCATTTGTTTGAATTGTAAAATATATTCCTTACCAAAAATATCAATAGATTTTCTAAGTAATTCACTTTTCTCTGGATTATCATTTATAAGTATATTTTTTTCAATAACAGTTCCAGATAAAAACAAATAGTCTTTCATTTCTCTTGATAATTGTTCAAAATTTTCAATAGCATATTCCTGAGCTGTATAACCAAACATCATATTGTATTTTTCCTTAATAATATTTTTCTTATAATCATTAACTTCTTTTTCATTTTGTTGAATCTCATTTTCATAAGTAATACTTTCACCGTACTGAATATTAATATTTAAAGGACAAGGGTCATTTAAATCCCCACATTTTGCCAAATATACTCTAAAAGGTGAAAAATCTAAGTATTTTTTTTTAATTGAAAAAACCGTTCCTACTGGTCTTTTACAATTAATACATTCAGCTTTAGGCAATTTAGAAAAGGCTACACGTTTTTCCCTTTTACTTTTATTTTCAGCTTTTAATAAGGGCTTTATAAATTTTTCATTATATGCTGTTTCATATTTATCCTTCATTTTATAAAATTCATTAATCGAATCTAAAACATCTCTTTTATCTGTTGTCATTCTTTGTTCAGTCATTATAATTTATAATTATATAAATTATTTATTATTTTTACTGTAAGTTATTCATTTTACTGTAAGTTATTCATTTTAACGAGACAAATGTTTATTAATTTCTTCTGCTTCAGTTTCCCAATGAGGCAATCCTGTTATTAATTCTTGCTGTTGACGAATTTTATCTTGTTGGTAATTACGTATTTTTGATAATATATAACGTTTTTTCTCTTCTTCCTTTTCTTGACGCTCAACGGGTGATAGCTTGCCTTTATATTTATATAATAGCAAAATGCCTAAAATTACTAAGAATCCAATAAACATTCCTACATTAAATAGTGTATTATGATGTTTATCTTTAAAACGATGACATTGTTTTAAAGTTTCATTCAAGAAATACTTTACACCTGGTTCAGTCAATCTGGGTTTAGCATGTTCTTCGTAAAAACTCATATAATTTACCTTTAAAAAACAAAAAAAAATTATACCAATTATCTATATGGACATTTATTTACAATCCTTAACAATTTTTCTAGTTCTGACAATAATTTATTTTGTGGCATTGAAACCTAAATTGTCAATTGAACAACTACCCACTTTTGAAGATACAGGTCAAATTACACCTGAAAGTACAAAATGTTTTAATGAATATAAAAGTTCTATTTTTCCTAAATTGGCATTATATCTTTTAGCGGTTTGTCTTGTCCAGTTCATTTTAAATACAGCTTACTTAAATGGTAAATGCGGTGGTACTTCCAAGGATAATATTGGTATTTCTGCGTTATATACTTTTTTACCATGGACTATCATTTTTGGAAGCATGATTGCTATTTTAATTATTTTTCCAGGTTTTAAAAGCGCATTTTCTGATGTAATTGGTTATTTTGCTATTTCTGGTAGTGCTAAAGATATTTTTAATGATATTCTAGTAAATAATGAAATCCAAGGTAAAATAGCAGAAGATGACCCTAATAAAGATGCTCTTGAGAATGCTGCTGAAGCACTTACAAAAATGGTTGGAGATAAATCTATATTAGTTAATAAAATGACACCCGATAATTTTGCTGATTTTTGGAATACAATGAAACCGTTAATGAAAGATGAAATTAAGACCAATAATGATGTATTTATGGATTACAAGAAACAATTATTGGATTTAGTTGTATTAAAAGAAAATATTGGTGAAGGATTATGGTATCTTTATACAGCCATGTTAATTGCTTCTATTGTATATTTTAATTTGGCAAATGTTGGATGTAAACAAAGTGTAGCCCAAATAAAGGCAAGTCATGATGAATACATAAAGGAACAAGAGACTGTTAATCAAAAAATGGCTCTTAATAATTCTGTACAGGTTTCTATGAGCTAAATCTATTTTTCAATATTGATTATTATATTTTTAGATAATTCAAATTCTAAAAATATAATTACATTTATAATAAGCTTATTCTTGGGTATGCTAAATAATAAAGAACAAACAAATATGATAAAATGCCTAAAACAATGGATAGAAGCCAAATTGGCATAATTGTTTTGTTTCTGTAACCAACACCAAATTCACGTAAGCTACCATCTGGCTTGTATAAACATGCTGGCTGTATTAAATGAATAAATCCAAATATTATAGTAAAAATTATTACAGCCACTAAAGTTACATTTTCTCTTATTAATGATTTTAACATCTCTAATATATATTTACTTAAAAAGTTTTGTATTTTATTTTTAATATATCTTTAGTAGTTAATTATTTCATTTGAATTATTTTGGTTCGCACTTGCCAGTTTTCTTATTACGTCGAGTACCTTTTGGGCATCTAGCTTGTTTTATATATGGTTCACAATTACCAGTTTTCTTACTTCTACGAGTGCCTTTTGGACATTTGGGTCTTTTTGTTTTGTTTGAAGAACTAGAAGAAGACTTTGAATTACTAGAAGATTTTGATTTACTAGACGATTTTGATTTACTAGAAGACCTTGATTTTATAAGTAAAGGCGAAATAGGCCTCAACTCATTTTTTTTTGACGACACAGGTGTTCTTGATTTTATATATAAAGGCGAAATAGGCCTCAACTCATTTTTTTTTGACGACACTGGTGTTAGAGCCTTTTCTTTTTTGTTCATTATTTCTAAATTTGCCAAAAAAGGTTCTATTTCTCCGCTATATCTATCATAAATTGTGTTTTTATAATGTAATATTGGAAACTTCTTAACCTCATATTTTTTGTCTTGTTGGATAATATCTAACCAATTTTCGCCATTTTCATCTATTGGGTTCTTAATTATATCTATATGTTTATATTTTGTTTCATTAAAGTGATAAACAAATATATCATTTGCTGTTACTCCGTAGTTATGTAACTTATGTGATTTTGCCTGATAATGTGACAAATTATATTGAATTGGTAAATTATAATATCTATTGTTAACATACTCAAATAACGACTCGTTTGGATACTTACATTCACGGCGCACAATATCCGGTATTTTTGCTTTATACATTTGAAATAGTGTTTTACTTGGATTTATTAACATTACGCCGCCATTAATACCCATTCCATTTCTTTCTGTACATTTAGCTAGAACATCAGATGGATTATTTGAAACAGGCATATTTGATTTTAGGTTTTTATCACCAATATGATATGTTACCGCGGCAGGACTTTTTAAATCAAAAATTGTATCAATTGGTTTCATAATCACCATATCCGATTCAATAATACATACGGTGTCATATTGGTCCAATGTATAAGCAAATATAAAATTACATGTGCGTAATGTATTGAAATTTGTATAACCACTTGTAAATGTTACATTATATGTAATTTCATTATCATCATATGGTAGAACACTAGTTACTAATGGTCGCACTGCGTCAACAAAAGAGTCTGGTGTGTCGTTTACAGAATACAAATAAATAATGTCATTGTTAGTATATTGACGCAACATTTTGAAGAAATATAATTCTAATTCTAAATATATTGGGTTTTTTCCAAAGTGAATAATCGCAAATGCGCATTTTTTTTTAGGTTTTTCTTGTACTTGTGCTTCTACTTTCGATTTCGCTTGCGCTTGTACCAAAGGCGCCCTTGAAAATGCGGAAACAAATTGAGTTTTTTTAGGTTCTTCTTGTGCTTGCGCTTGTACCAAAGGCGCCCTTGAAAATGCGGAAACAAATTGAGTTTTTTTAGGTTCTTCTTGTATTTTTTCTACTTGTGCTTGCGGTTGTGCCAAAGGTGCCCTTGAAAATGCGGATGATGAATTAGTAGGTGCACGCTGATACGCATTTTTAGGTGCTGCCTTATTTTGGCTATACACGCCTTGTTTTTGACTCATTATTGCTATATTATATAATGAGTTAAAATAAATAATATTAGTTAGGTTTATTTTAATATTCGAAACCCAATCTATTAATTATAGTTGTCGTCATAATCAGGGTCTCTTTCGTCTCCAAATGGGTCACCATCATTATTATCTTCATTAATATCCCCCATCAAAATTTCATCATTGTTAACAAAATCATCTGTATCCATGTCGGCTAAAGCGTCTTCAAGGAACATATCCACATTTCTATCAGTAACATTTGCGTTGCGCCTCATTCCTTTTTCAATTTCAGAAAATTTTTCAGTCATTGCCTTTTCCTGGTCATAATTTTCAGGGTCATATTCTTTAATACCTTTTGTTAATCCCTTACTCCATACACCTAACTTATTAACCTTTAAAATAGTATCTACTGCTCTTTCTTCCTCTGTTAAATTTTGTAAACGGTCAGTAAATGTATATTTCTCACTTTCCTTTAATTTAAACACTCTGTCCATAATTGTATCATATGACATATCTATAGTATCCTTAGAATTCATCATCATTGTAATATAAGCAACTAACAACCTAGCAACACTTTCTTGTAATTTAACAACATCTCCTTCAATAAACTGTTGTTCAGATTCACTAAATCGCAATTGCTGTTCTACTAGAAAGTCTGAACTGTAAATTGTATCACTATCACTTTCTGGCGCAATTAACATTCTTGAGAGCATTGACGGGACTGTTGTTAGATTTATGTACTCAATAAATATTAATAGTGTATAATACTCAAATAATAATGTCGCAGTTCTCTTATCAAATACTGAGTATGTTTCTATGGGGTTTTGATTACCTACTCTAATATTTGTTAGTGCAGGTGTTTCGTTAGCTAACAAAACCAGGCTTTTACATTTACTTTGAATTTCGAAAAGAATATTAATAATAGAATTATTACCATAGAATTTCTTTAATGGCTCATAATATCCTTCCACGATATTTTTCAAATCTAACGCATGTTTTTGTGATATACCCCAATATGAAGGGGCATCAATTGTTTGAGTTTGTTTATTAAGTATCATTGTTGGTAAAACAGTTGATAACAATGAAATAAATGTCTTGTAAAAATTAATATAATTATACATGGAATCATCAGATATTTTTTCGTTTTTATTTCTTGGTTTTAAATCAGAATCCCAAACTGTCAAATTTTTCAAAAAGTTTGTAATGCGTTTTAGCTCACCAGAACCTATTTTTGCCTTTCTCTTAATAAAATCAACAATATCCTTGCGCATTAAATCGTTCGAATGTGCCAAATAATTCTTCATTGCCCGCATTTCTTCAGTATCTTCTTGTATGGCTATATCATATGTATCCAATAATGTTTCTAGCTTTTGTCTGAAACCACGATTCAGTGTATTATCATCTTCATTATCCATTTTTAGCAATTGTCTTCTTAAATTGTCTACATATGATGGTGGACTATAAGACAATGAAATGCGGATAATATTATTCCTACTAACAATTTGAAAGAGACGTAAAAACGATTCTTTATTGTAATTTCTACCATCTCTCTTCAACTTAACTATCTTCTCTTGTAATGTATCGTTTTTTGTCAAGTAATCGGGCTTGTTAATACATATTGTTGCTAATTCCTCATCAATTGGCACAGTTGATTGGAACTTACATAACGAAATAAACGCCATAAATATTGTTTCTTCGCTAAATTGCTCGGGTATTTCAGGAAATACACGTTTAGTATCCACTGTACTTAACATTATAGAACTTTGAGTTAAAATCTTAATATCTTGCATCACTGCCGATAATTCACGGACAACATTATTATAAATTTCTATATTTTGATTTTCTCTTATGAAATACTGAAGTGTTGTTAGTGTAACGTTATCTTTTTCATTACAACAAGCATTATCCATAAATGGATTTATTGATGATTTCAATAGCAAATCCTTGTGTTCTATTATCTTTTGTATTTCTTCTTGCATAGCCAAAGAAAATGATATGATTTTAGACTCTAATACTAGTATTTTTTCTAATTGTTTATGACTACCTATTTTAATCTCACGTTCAAAGTCCTCATTAAATCCATCTGTAACATTTTGAAGACTTTTAATATGAAATCGGGTTAAAGGTGGTAAAAAAGTGCTCCACTTTGTGATATTATGTTCATTTGGGATATCTATTTCTGGATTAGCAAGCAGATATTCAACCTTTTCTCTGATTTTTTGTTCTACCTCTGAATATGGTAACAAATACCTAATAATAAATATTTTGATTGTATCTGCCAATTTTTCCTCTTTTATTCTTGCTAAAGCATCCCATGGCATTGCCTTTGATTTTAATTTATACGAAACACATGCTAGATAATTAAGACCAGTATCATCACCTTCACCTTCTATTGGAAATCCACTAAATGACCTAACACAACCAGGAAATGTCTTTCTGGTTTTCAATGATGGAACTGATGTTTGAACACCAATTAAGAACATACCTAGAGTTAAAAATAGAAGTGTCGAACTATATACGGAACCATATTCAGGTATTTTCTTACCCTGTTTTGCTGCCTTCTTTTCTCTTTCCCTGTAAGCAGGTTCCTTATCAATAACCTTCGAATCATTCATTAATTCTGTTACCACTTTTATTATAAATGTGACAGTTTGGTCTACATTTATACCCATATTAGAAGCCAAAGTATTTACAACGTTTGAAACCAGTTGACCCTCTGGAGATAACTTCATTTTACTAGCAGCACTAGTCGCAGCAGAAGTACTAGCAGCAGTAGTTAACGATGATTCTTGCTCTAATACCTCTCTGCTCTTTATCTTGAATCCGTCTTTATATCCTTCATCAACATCAGCATCAATATAGCAAATTATTTCACCACTGTTTATATCTGTCCAAGCATCACCATTGCCTCCAATTTTACCAACCTGTTTAATTATTTCATTCATCACAGTATCATAATTATCTGCGTCATTTACAAAAACCTTTGCTAATTTGTATCGAAACAGTGGCAACAATTTTGTATTTGTTTCCTTACAATATAACCACCATTCATTCTCCATTTCTCCATCATTAATATTTGGAACACTTTTACTACCTTTTCTAGTAAAATTCAAGGCAAATTGTAAAATATCGTGTTGTTTCTTAACAAAATCATTTTGACCTGTAATTAGGTCTCTTAATTTTGCGTAAGGTGATACAACTTGCGTTTGTACTTCTTCTAACACATTTAAACCAAGTTCATATTTTTCCTTGTTATATTTGTAAAATGCCCGGCTCTTGATATCTTGGAGTTTATTATAAATATTATCATAATATAATGATATTTTATCCAATTTATTTTCAAAATCTTCCTTTGATATTTGATAATTTTTGTCAAATTGGTCCATAATATCTTTTAATGCCTTTGAAACAATTGTATCTCTTGATACTTCAATTGACTCACAATTATCATCAGCTTTGTTAGTTTTAAATAAACAATCTGTCTGAAGATTACATAGAATATCTTCGTCCTTTATGAATAAATATTTGTCTATTTCTGGTTCTATAACCCATTCATTATCTTTTCTGATATAATATTCCAAACTTACAGGTTTGTTTGATTCATCAGCATTTGACAAAATAGCATAATATCCATCTGTTACGCGTTTTGCTCTATTTACAAGTGTATCTGCCATATATACAGCAGTTTGCTCATCCTTTTTATATTTCTTTTGAAGTTGTTCAGTTAAATATACAATCATTTCTTCAGATGTTAATGAATCACGTTCCTTCTTAAATTCAACATCAATAATGTCATAATTTGTATTGTCAAAATCCTTATCAAAATAAATTGTTTGGCCATTATCTGTCATTAATCGCTCCTTTGAATAATATTTTTTCGCAATAACATAAGATGTACATTTATCATCTGCCATATTTTTCTCTAATTGAGCCTTCAAACTATTTTTATCGGCATCAAAAATATTTTTAAGTTCATCTGGATACATTAATTGTAAATTACTAAACGCAACCCCAATATTAAATACATTTCCAAAGTCGTCTAATTTTACTTTCTTTAAAAATGATGAACTTGACATTTTATATAATGTTGCTTGGTCTTCTAATCCATATGTACCAAATACAGTATGTTTAACATCTGGATTATTATTTAATATTTCAAATAATGGGTTTACATATTTAGTATTTGTTTTCATATTTTTTAGTACAGAAAATGCTCTACTATGTTCAACATATGTTTTATTATACTCTAGTATTTTTGATTTGATAAATTTATTAAATTCAATATACTGCATATAAGTCAAATCACCGGTATAAATTAAAAATGGCTCTAAATAATTAATTAGGTCAACCATTGATAGTCTACCTTTTATATATTTCTTAACCATGTTAAAGATGACACGAATTTTGGGTACAATAATTTTTAAAAACTCGTTGTAAATATCTATATCACTCATGCCTTCTGGTTTTTCACTATTGGAAAAATCCAATATATAATTTTTAATCTCATCTACAAAGTTGTCATCTTCATACTCTATTTCATTATTTAATCCATCTATATCTACCTGTGTAACTGATGTTTTTTGTTTAAGCAACTGCCAATAATTTAGAAAATGAAGATTCAAATTTGCTTTAACTAACATATCAGACCCGGGCAAATTAATTTGTGAAAAACGAATAGTTGGTTCAGGAAGAGTTAAAACTGATTTAATTGATATATTATCATTTGGAGTCAATTTGACTCGATGTGCGACCATTTTACTACCCTTCAAATTTGTTGCCTCTAATCGGTCTAGGCCTAAATTATACTTTTGAATAACAAATTTTCGTGTATTCTCATTATCCTTAGAGACAATTGTTGAATAAAGGTCTCCTAAGTTATCTATAATGGCATTTATATTTCCTGTAATAGTGCCATTTACAATTATATCACTTTCAGCATCATTTATATCTGGTCTTGAAAATGGAGTTAATTGCGTGTTTACTGAGTTATATAATTCAGCGTATTTATTTTGCCCTTCACCACCAACATTTGCTCTGTAATTTTTAAATAATGTAGATAGTTCTAATAAATCTGAATTCATATCAACATATTCAATATCATTTACATTCTCATTTTTATTCTTGTCATTTTCAGGATAAACCTTCTTGATATTTTTGGCAACTAACAAAATCCAATATAATGAATTTTGAAATTTTGATAAATATTCAGCTAAAGGACGGTCATCAGCTGACTTTGTAACTTTACCAGTAATATTTTGATTAACATCAAACGTTGATGATTGTGTTCTCAATTGAATAAAACGAGTAATCATGACATGAATATTATTTAAGACTGTTGGTGTACGCTTGATATTTGGAATAGTAGAAACCATCTCTTCTAACAAATCATTTGTTTGAGTTTCTACATTAAATCTATATTTATCTTTATCAATATTAACAGTTTCTTGTATTTTAACAGCATCTCCTAGAATAAATTGGTCTCCTTCTATTATAAATTGTTTGATTTTTTCTCTGATATCTTTCTTGGGAACCTTTGAGCTCTTTTCTTCTATTTCATCTGCCATTTCATTTGCCATTTCATTTCCAAAGTCTTCATTTGCCATTTCATCTCCCATTTCATTTCCAAAGTCTTCATTTGCCATTTCATCTTCTACATTTGCCTTTTCTGCTGGTGCTGGTCGGAGTTCAAATGTTTCTATTGGCAAGTTTTCAGGAATACCTTGATACGAAAAATTTATATATAATGTATCTCCATCATTTGTTCTAAGCTCAATCATATCTTCTTCTAAATTTGTAATTTCACCAGTAATTACAGTAGGAAATTCACCACCAAAATAAATATTAACCCATTTACCTACAACAAGACCATTTTGTCTAGCAAACCCTTCCTCTGGATTTCGACTTAGTATTTTAATTTCAGTGATTGTTCCTTCTCCAATAATACCTTGCTCATTAATACTTAATTGAGTTCTTTCAAATGACTTGATATTAACAATTTTTATTTTTTTTGAGTCAATATAGTCAATAATAAACTTATTATCATTTAAAATTTCATTTGTAGGGTCTTCAATATATATAACATCACCTAATTTCAGAACTATTTCTACTGGTTCTTCTGATTGTACTGCTTCTGCTTTTGCTTGTAATGAATTTTCATTATCTTCATTTGATTCTTCCAATGGATTATCTAATTCTTCTAAATTTTCATTGGGTTTTGCGTTTGTTTCTATGGTTGGCTGAGGAGCATTAAACCCAGCTTCTTCTTCGTTGTTATTTGATGGTAGCAGCTCTTTAGCATCTGAAACCAAATCGCTAGTTGCTGTTGTTGCCTTATTTACTAGCTCACTAGTTGCGGTTGTTGCCTTATTTACTAGCTCACTAGTTGCTGACCTAGCTTTATCTATAAAAGATGATAATCCTTCTTCTACTTTATCATTTAAATTTTTTTCTTCAGATGATTGTGACATTATCTTATATTTATAATAGAAATTTTTATCTTTAATAATATTGTAAATATATTGATATAATTAACAAAAGATTGTAATGAATAGATTTAAAGACATTATGGTATTGTATCATAATAACTACAATGAAGATATACCAGCTAACCAAAAATCCTGATTTTGTTAAAATTCTAACAAATGCTATTGATAAAAATAAAGATAAATCAGAACAATATATTAATGAAATTAATTATTCTACTAAATTAAATCAAAAATACCGAATTGTAAGATATAATAAACCACTATTGTCTAAAGATTTAATTCAGGACTATGGCGTTTTTCGTTCTGTAATTATTAATTCGCTAAATAATGTTGTATGTTTTTCTCCTCCAAAATCATTACTAGCTGACAAATTTATGGAAATGTATACTATTTCGGAAGATTCCTCCTCTAATAAGGATATTATTGCTCAAGAGTTTGTTGAAGGTACTATGATTAATGTTTTTTATGACCCGGCGGCTGCTACTTGGCAAATTGCGACCAGAAGCACTGTCGGTGGAAATATGTCATTTTTTCAAGGACCTGGTGGTTCTAAAACATTTAATGAAATGTTCTTAGAAGCATGTACTGAAAATCAGTTATTTATTCAAACTTTGAATCCTATGTATTGCTATAGTTTTGTTTTACAACATCCTTGTAACCGTATTGTTGTACCATTTTCAAAGCCGCAGCTTTATCTAATTGAAGTGTACAATATTTCACATGACATTGATGGTACTATTAATGTATATACTCAACCTTTGTCTCTGGTTAAGCAATATGGATTCTGGTCTAAAACAACAATTCGCTTCCCGGAAACTTACGAATTTGCCTCTTATTCAGAGCTTATTAATAAATTTGCTAGTCCAAATACGCCTTATAATATTATGGGAATTGTCATTAAAAATGTGCTAACTAATGAGCGTTGTAAGATTAGAAATCCGATTTACGAGGAGGTACGTCAGTTGCGCGGCAATCAGTCTAAACTACAATATCAGTATTTATCTTTAAGAAAGGAAGGTAAAATGCCTGAGTTCCTAAAGTTTTATCCTGAAACCAAGGATGAGATGTCCAAGTTTAGAGACCAAATCCACATGTTTACAAATACACTTTTTCAAAATTACGTTTCATGTTATATAAAGAAGGAGAAGCCATTAAAGGAATTTCCGGAGCAATATAGAACACATATGTTTAAGCTTCATGAGCATTATATGACAAAACTACGAGAGTCAAAAGGTTTTGTAACAAATACCGTGGTTATTAATTACGTGAATAATTTGGCACCGAGTCTTCTAATGTATTCTTTGAACTACAATTTTAGAAAGCGAAATGTTGATACTTTGAAGGCAAATAATGAGATTTAAAATTTTAACAAAGAAAGAAAAAGGAAAATATTAAGAAAATAATCTAAATACAATTTGTTATTTAAATTATTATAATTACTAGAATGTCAAAGGTTAAAAGTTTTGTGTATTATATTGAATATAATGATGGTAATGAAGAAATAATGGAACAGTCCGAATTAGAGACCCAAGTTGACGATATTTATGACAAGGTAATAAAAATAGTGAAACAATACAGGCTTCATAGTGAACCAAAAAAAAAGATAAATATGACACTATATACAGTAGACCATAATTCTTCAGCGGAAGAGTATATAATGCATTATCGTAGCCTGTCCAAGGAAATCTATGGATACAATTTTTTGAGCGATTTTGATATTGAACTAATTACAATGTTTAATTAAAAACAACATAAAAATATTAAGGGGCGTATAATATATAAAACCATCATTAATGAATTTTGAAAAATTCAAGGAAAATGTTAAGCAATTATTAAAAGATGATTGCTATAAGCAATTATATAATTTTATAGATAATTACAGCGTTTCAACACAAGCAAATTATAATCATTTGCTAGTACAGGGTAAAAAAATAGTACAGACAATTGTTAGTTTATTAGACGAAAATGTACGTCAAATGTTATTTAAAATAAACAATTTTAAGCACTATTATGAGTTGGGGGATTTATATAGTTTATGGAAAATAATATATATAAAACTTGAGGTACCAATCATCATAATAGGAGCTGGAGTATCTGGTTTAACTATTGCTTCTGGATTAAATAAAACAACTGAAGTAAAAAACGACTTTTTAATATTAGAAGCTCGTGACAGAATTGGTGGACGTGTTTATACAAATGAAGAAAATATGGATATGGGTGCTGCGTGGATTCATGGTTCCGAAAATAACCCATTAAACCAATTTATTGACTATAATAATATGATACCCGTTGCTAGTTCTAATCCATGGATGCATTCAGAGAATGTTGATATTAGATATCTTTCTTCCAAAGGTGTTTTAACAGAAGAATATCGCCAACAAATGGCAGCAAAATGGAATCAAATTGCTCAAAAAATAGGTCTACAAAAAAATAAGACAATATATGATGCTTTTTTAGAACTTGATTCAATAGATGGGTTCTCGGAGTCTAAAGATGGTGGCAGTGAAGTTATTTCTAAAGAAGACATTTCTAGTTTTCTATATATGATTGAAGTTTGGTGCGGTGGGAGTGTTAGAAATGTGTCAACTGCCTTTTTAAATGAACCCAATTATAAAAATGCGTTATTTGGGGACTATGGTGGACCACATTATTTGTTTAAAAATGGCGCAAAAACATTGTTAGATGGTATTTTAAATTCATGTTCAGATATGAAAGATAAGATATTGTATAATAAGGTAGTAACAGATATCATTTTAAATAACGATTACTGTATCAAAATAATAACAAGTGATAATAATATATATTATTGCGCCAAGTTATGTATTACAGTACCACCAGGACCACTAAAAGACATACAATTTAGTCCACCTCTCGACGAATTACATAGAAATTCTCTATCCAAAATAAAAATGGGCTCTTATAAAAAAATCCAAATGGAGTTTTCTAAGAGTTCATTAGATGGAATCTTTGATAATTACCCAATGATACTAACATATAATCCATTTATTCTATGGAATAACTATCAGTATTCAAAATGTAAGCCTATTTTAGAGGCAATTTGCCCTGCTGAAACTGGCTGGGCACTAACTGGGCAACCTGACGAGGAACTACTTGATAATATGTTATCTCAAATTAGGAATTATTATCCACATTTACCTGACCCTATAGCTTGACACGTGTCTCGATGGGAAGAAGATAAGTTCAGTCAGGGAGCATATTCGTACCATGATACTAATATTACAGACGAAGATATTCATAATGTTTATAAAAATATTGACAATCGGATATTCTTTGCTGGTGAATATACGGACCCTGTTTACTATGGGTCTTTACATGCGGCGTATAATAGTGGATTGCGCGTTTTACAAGAAATGCGGGAATAATTTTTTGGCATTTTTAAAAAAATAAGTATAATAAAAAATTGAAATATTTTTTTATTATATAATCTTTATTATAATTATTCATATAAGATATCTTTATTAAAATTTATAAAACGATAAAATGGCAGAACCTGTTTCTCTTTGGTCTAATTTAACCGATGATGGAGAGTACAGTGATAGAAAATCATATGACGGTAGCCAGGTGCTTGTTATGAGATACAATGGTCAAAGAACTGGAAAATGTGATATGTTTGTAGGACTAGGAAATCGTTTCTTTACCAAAGAAGCAAAGGGAGGTCCTTGGAAATGTGAAGGGTGTGTAATTCAGTGTACACTTGTTGGTCAGGAAGTCCAAATTCATAAGGGTCAAGTAAAAAACGTAAATATATTTGAGCTTGTAATAGCAAAAGAACCGGAAGTTTTATTCAGAATTAAAGAGGACGCATATAGACATTTTGGATGGAGATGGAATGGTGGATGGGAGCACCAAAGCGGTATAATTAAACATACCTTGCTGTAAATTTATATATTTGTTATATTTGTTATATTTGTTATATTTATTTAATTAAAATTTATATATTTTTTATTTTATCTTTTGCGGAAATATATATTCTAAAACAACTTAAAGAAAACAGGAACGTAATATTATTTATACAGAATCATCAGAACTTTGTGAATCATCAAATATAATACATTTTTCCTCAGTCTTTTGTAATTCTTCAATTGTTAAACCAACATTATCCTGTGTTATAATAATATCATTTGTATTATTTATTTTTGTTATATTGTTTTGTATTTGTTTGGATTGTATACAAAAACTATTTTTTCTTATTCTTGTAATTGTTTCTGGTATTAGATTTATATCAGATGTAGATAATATTGTGTCATTATTTTGACTAAGTAGTTTTGACTGTTTACTAAGACCATTTTTATTGTATTTAACTAAATTATCAACATCAAACAGCAATCGTGTATTCATATGATATATAATATCCACCAATTCGTGACCTACATCAAACCCACTTTGGTCTAATGCCTTTCGTGTTGATTTCTTTATTCTGTCTTCTCCGTATTCACGAATTCTTTTTGGAATATTAATCGGGGTTTTTAGTAAGTCTAGATACTTGCCCTTGTTATTTTTAATAAGACTTACCGCATCTTGGCGTTCGGTTAAAGGTAACTGAAATTCTGCTACAAGCAAAGTACTGAAGTTTATCCATTCTTGTTTAACGCGAATAAATGTTTCTAAATTTTCCTGAACTTGATAAATTTTGATGGCACCTGTAAAAACGGCAATGGAAAATGCCATAAATGTAAAAACATAATTAAAAGCCAATACTAAATCATTATTTGAACTGGCACCAAATCTGGATGCGCTAATTGCTCCAGAAGATGTTGACATAATAAGTCCAAAAATAACATTCCACCTCATATATTTCTGATACATACTTATAGACATATCAAGGACTTCAATATTATATGCCGCAATACAATTCCATTGAACCAATGTTTTAATATTGTCAGTTGTCCATTTTTTGTCATTATAATCTTTGTAATCTTCATAATAATAATCATCCTCAGTACTAATCATTTTGTTTATAATATAGTTGTAAACAAAAAAACGCTTTTTAACTCATAATAATGAACCAAATTAATTAATAACCCGGTTATTTATCTTCTTCCTCCATCGAATAATCCTTTAATATGACTAAGGTCCTTGAATGCGCTTTCAAACACTGTTGCCAACATTTGTCTTACAGTATCCTTACCTGAAGTTGGCTCTTCAAATCCAAGTCTTAAAATACTATGTGTATCATGCGGATGCATCTTTTTGAATCCAACATATGACAATCTCTTTAAATCTCTGTAATAAATAGAATATAATTCATAATTTAATATATTACCGATTGTATAATCCTCATTCTCTAATATAACATCATAACTTGTTTCAATTGTTGAATCCGATGGTTTTATTTCAATCTCATCCTTATCCAAAAGACGTTTTATCTCAACAAATTTATCCATCAGTATTTGACACGCCTTCACAATAATATCGGCATTCTCATAGATTCCAACTGTTTGTAGAATAAAATCAAAACTACTGCGCTTGACATATCGTAAACCTTCCAATAGTTTCCAGTTTGCCGATTCAAATGCTATATTCGCCTCTGACTTACCTTCATCCGCCCACTTTTGCTTTCTTTTAGCCAATTCCTCAACCATTTTTGTTTCATCTGGAGTACATCCATAAGCACATGTGCCTGTAACATTAAATGAACTGTCTTCTCTAGCAGTTCCTATAGTAAGCGCACATGTTAATTTGATTCTTTCTCCTGGCAACTCTTCGGACAATTTAGGCCTTAATTTCACAAAATCAATAAAATATTCACCCTTTCCTGTCGGTGGTACATAGGAAGGGAATATTTTGCGCAAATCACCTTCATCCAAATATGAGTCAGTTGTCATATTCTTAATTTTGAAATCTTTAGTAGTTACATAAATAGCAGTATCTGTCTTATTTTCGACGTCAACCTCTAGCACATAATTCTTAAATGGAATTTCTAGGTCTTTAATACAAATCGGAATACAACTTAGACGCTGCTTTAGAATCTCATTATTTAGCCGAGTTGTGTTAATTAATATATTTGCCTTATTTTCTTCATATGGAGTTGTCTTGAAACATACAATAGGAATATCAGACAATATTGTCCTACGTATGGCATTTATATAACTAACATCTATACCAGCAATGGTAAATGTTAATGTTTCGTCGGATTCCTTTAAATTTTCAATTCTAGCACTCATTGTATTTATATTATAATGTTGTTATTTTTAAATAAGAATAATTCAATTTTTATTTATTTAGTTTATTTTAGATTTAGAAAATGAGTTAAAATTAATTTATTAAATATCTATTATAAATTAATGAGCAGTATTCTTTATTATAGTAATTATTGTGAGCCTTCTAAAAAGTTGCTTCAAACTGTGTCTAAAACTCAAATGGCTAAAGATATTCATTTTATTTGTATTGATAATCGTGTAAAAGATGCCAATGGTAAAATGTTTATTGTCCTTCAAAATGGACAGAAAATTATCATGCCTGAAAATGTTACCAAAGTACCGGCACTATTATTGTTAAATCAAAATTACAAGGTAGTTTATGGGGATGAAATCTACAATCATTTTAAACCTGTACAACAAGCTCAAGTTAAACAAGCAACTAAAAACAATATGGAACCTAGTGCCTTTGGTTTCAGTAGTGGAGGGTTATTTAGCAGCGGAATAGCATCTGATAATTACAGTTTTTTGGACCAAGATGATACTGAATTAAGTGTTAAGGGAAATGGGGGATTAAGACAAATGCACAACTATGTTTCATTAAATGATTCTATGAATTTGACAATGCATTTGCCACAAGATGACACTGAATATAAGACAGATAAGTTGAAGGATGGAGAGATGAGTGTGGAGGCGCTACAGCGAAAAAGAGAACAAGAATTAGCTGCTTTTAAATAAACTATAACAATAAATAAAAGATAATAAATTAAATATAATAAATTAAAATTGATTTTTAATTTATTTTTATTGTAAACTAATTATAAATAACAATAATAAAATGTCTACATTTATACCAAAACTAATACCATATGTTATATTTGACGTCATGGCAAATGACACTTTTATAGAATATGGGTCAACTTCTGAGGATGAATTATATAACTGCTTAATAAATGAAGTAAAAAGATATATGGAAATACATGATTATGACGATGATAATGATGATGATAACGATGACGATGACGATGACGATGACGATGACGATGATAATAATAACGATGATGAATATCATAACGAAACAAATTTAATTTGCGATGAATGTGAATGTCGGGTTATATCTAACAAATATATTACATTTATCAATGGTAAGAATTTCTGCGGAAGTTGTAACCCTCTACCAAATGATAATATAATTGTTAATAAAGAAACATATAAACGTTTTACAAAGTTTTTACAAAAAAATGGGGAAAAATGCGATATTATTTATTTTAAGGATGGTAAATGGTTTGATTTTGCCGTAATATAAAGATATAAATATTACTCTACTTTCTTATTAGGAAATCGACAAACAAATTTACTATTTGTGGATTTCATATTTACAAAATCATAATTAATATTGTAACTAATATCATAAGAGCTTTTATTACTGTTTTTTTCACTTTTAAACTGATTCATATCAATTAGCCCTCTAACATCTAATTTATAACTTTTTGGTTTATTTACACATAATTTCCAAGGTTTCATACACTGGCAAAAAATATATTTGGCTGTCATTTCTATTTATTGTTAGTATCATAGTTTTAAATAGTTTTATTTGTTTATTTTATAGTAAAAAAGGTTTAAAAGGAATCCTGTAATTTACAATTAATAATTAGACAAATGAGTACAAAAATATCGAATCCAAATATTGCCACTATTTTTAATGACCATTTTAATGAATTTATTAATGATATTTGTAACGTGTTTCCGGATAATGTTCGAATTTTGGCAGCAAAAAATGCGCTAGCAACTATACGCCGGGCGAATCCAAAAATGATTATTAAAATTTGGATTAATTATGTAGCAACGCCATATAAAAATCAAATTGAAAAAGGTGATATTAGTTTCTTTTTAAACAAAGATTATTCAACAGACATAGGAGACTACGCACAATCAGATAATATAGTAGAATATATCAATATGTTACGCGAACCCATTCGAAACATGGGTGACGAAAATCAAGCAAAGTCAATGAAGTACATTCAGAATCTATCCAAACTTGCTTTACTTGTGTAAAAAGGTTAATCAGATGATTGGTTTATTCTAAGTAATCTATTATTTCTTGTTCTGTTTTATTTTTTATAACTGGTTCGTTAATTTTATCTATTTTGTAATTTTCAAACAGTTTAGATGAGAAATCCTGTGAAGTTTTTGTAACAAATATTAATACAATAATACATAACAACCCAATAATAATATTTATAATTGGGTTATTTATATTTAAAATATTTTTTAAAATATGTATTACCTTAGATAAATATAAATTTTGAAATATAACTGAAAAAATAACTAGAATAAAACTGTTTATTACACCAGTTACATATCCATATTTTATTGTGTTTCTACCAATGTTCAATATTATACCTAAATACGTTAAAGCATCTATTAGTATTACGCGAAATGTTTGACTATGAGAGCAATGTATATCCTTATTTTTTCTACATGTTTCCGAGAGCAATCTAAATACATCATTATGAATACATATTTTATATAAGTTATGAAAAATAGAATAGCCTGATTTTGTTAATATAATTGCTATTCCGCTTATAAATGGCAATATAATGGAGGCAAAAAATATAATATTGTTTGCTGATTGCCCTAATATAGTGACATTATGTAAATCAGTTGGTTTTGTTGGCTTGGTATTAGTGTTCATATAAACTACTAATAAAATAAATAATAGTTTATTGTTATTTATTTTACCTATTTTCAAAAGTTTTATACAAAGTTATAAAATTTTCCAAAAAGTAAAAAGGGAAATGAAATTTGGACATTTTTAAAATGTCCAATTTTAGAAACCCAAATAAAGTTTTGAAAAACACTGTTTTTTTCACATTGTGACCAAGATGCTCTAATTTATTTTTTTTGGCATATTTTTTTCTTACGATATTTTTTCCTCTTTTTTGGCCAAAATATTTTCTCTGGCTACTTTAGGAAATGTTGGAAATCGAAAAAGTGGCAAAAGTGGCAAATAATTATTACTGCGAAAAATGTGACTATATATGCTCTAAATTATATAATTGGAATAAACATTTAGACACAGCAAAACACATTCAGGAAACAAATGGAAATGATTTGGTAGCAAAAAGTAGCAAAATAGAGCAAAAATATTGTTGTGAAAAATGTAAAAAATATTTTCATACAAACTCTGGATTATGGAAACATAATAAGAAATGTATTATTGATTCTAATAAAACGGAAGAATCTGATATATTAAAAAATGAAAACTTAATACAATATTTAATGAAAGAGAATTCAGAATTCAAGAATCTAATTATGGAGCTAATTAAGAAAGATTGTACTAACAATAATATAAATACAACCAATAACAACATAAATTCGAATAATACAATTTGTAATAATAATTCATTTAATTTGAATGTGTTTTTGAATGAAAAATGTAAAGGAGCCATGAATATGAGTGAATTTGTTGATACAATTAAGGTACAATTATCAGACCTCGAGCATTTTGCTCACGTAGATTATGCGGATGGTGTTTCAAAAATTTTATTGAAGAACCTGAATAATTTGGACACATATTTGCGACCCATACATTGTAGTGATTTGAAACGTGAAACAGTATATATAAAAGAGAATGATTGTTGGACAAGAGAAACTGATGATAAACCAAATTTAAAAAAGGCAATTAAACAAGTCGCATTTAAAAATATAAAACAAATTAATGAATGGGTTAAGGAAAATCCCGGCTGTCAAGACCCAAGGACAAAACAAAATGTGAAATACAATAAAATTGTTATGAATTCTATGTCGGGTACAACAGCAGAAGAACAAACCGAGAATATCGAAAAAATAGTAAAAAATGTCACAAAAGCTGTAACAATTGAGAAAAATACTATAAAATAGATTTAAATATATATTTTTGTTAGTTTGATTTAAATATATATTCGTTTATAGAAATATATAACAATGTCTGAATCACCAAAGAAAACAGTGGAGGAATTAAAAATTCCACCGGAATTCAACAAAATTATCAATGATTTTATTGCTGATATTGTAACAACATTCCCTGAGTATAGTGGTGTAATTAAACGCTGGTGGACAAGGACAACTGTTTCCGTAGAAGACGAGACAAATCCTAGAGCAAATGCTGAAATCACATTTGTATTTAGACATTGTGTCAAGTTGCTACCAGAGCGTTTTTTTGATATTTTGTATAAGAATAACGACATTTTTAATGATGATTCTGAAATTAATACAGAATTTTTACCAGGTGTCGTTTTCAAGCAATTATGGAAATGTGATATTAGTGAAAGCACTAGAGAGACCATTTGGAAATATTTACAATTGATTTTATTTTCAGTGATTGGTTCAGTACATAATAGTGCCGAGTTGGGAGACACTGCGAAACTATTTGAAGCCATTAATGAAGACGAATTAAAAGGCAAGTTATCTGAAACTTTAGAAAATATGCAGTCAATATTTGAAAATTTTTCTTCACCATCTTCTGATACTAATGATGCTAATGAAGATTCTTCTAATAAAGATACAGATGCTGGGGCTAGTATGCCAAATGTAGAAGACCTTCATAAACATATTAATAGTATGATGGAAGGCAAATTGGGAAAATTGGCAATGGAACTAGCAGAAGAAACTGCGTCAGAGCTTGACCTTGATATAAATGAAACAAAAGATGCCAAAGATGTATTTCAACAACTCTTTAAGAACCCGGGTAAGCTAATGAACATGGTAAAAAACATTGGTGGGAAGATTGAAGGCAAAATCAAGTCAGGTGAAATCAAAGAGAGCGAGTTAATGAGTGAGGGTATGGACTTACTTAATCAAATGAAGAATATGCCTGGAATGGGTGATATGTCCAAGATATTTAGTCAAATGGGTATTCCTGGTTTAGGAAAAAATACAAAGGTGAATATGGGAGCAATGGAAGCGCAAATGAATAAGAATATGAAGTTGGCAAAGATGAAGGAGCGCATGCGTGCCAAGGCTTCTGCTCCAAAGACAAATACAAATGTAGAACCTGTAAAGCCAGCTTTATCTGAAGAGGAACTTATCAAAATCTTTAGCACAGGTGAGAAGGTGGAACGAAGTCCTAGAGGAGTTAAGCCTACTAATACAAATGTTATAAGTAATCCTTCTACTCCTTTAACAAATGAAAAGAAGAAGAAGAAATCCAAGAAATAATGTTATTATAATATAAACGTTACCAAATGAAGACAAGATATAATAGGAAAACCTCTAATACAATAAAAAAAACAAAAAACAAAACATTAAAAGGCGGTATATCATTTAGCTTTAATAGGACACCAAAAACGACAACAGAAGTTTTAACAGATTTTCATAAAAAAATAGGAAATATAAAAATAAAGGACATTGAACCAAATTTTTTAACAAATATAGACAAACTAAGAGAGAGAAAGGGTGAATGTATACCAAAGTGTCTTGCTGCTGGCGAGGATGAACTCACGCGTAAACAAATGAAGTCAATGATAGAGAGTAAATCATTTTACGAATGGGGTAATGTTTGTGGCAATGGGTTTAATATTAAAAAATGTAAAGAGTTCTTACATAGTTACAAGAAGTTAGATACGTACAGTAAATATATCCAGGTGTTAAATGATAACATTCAGCACCATTTTGATAATATAACTGAAGAACTTAATAAAAATATTAATAAAAATGATAATTCAGCGCTTTTAAGAGCAGCTTTTATAAAGTCTAAGTCATCTTCTCAGTCACAAAAGTCGCAAAATTCGCAAAGGTCTAGAAAATCTAAATCATCATCTAATAAGAGCAATTCAGTATTTAGTCCATTATCTAACTCTAGTGATTACAGTTTCAAATCAACAAACTCTCGTCTTTCGGCACTTTAGTTTGGCATTTTAGGAAAAAATAGTGTATAATAAATACAATATATTTTATTATACAATTTTATAAGAAAAGTATATATATAATGACAACTCCATTTTGGTCAAATGAACCGACAATAATATTTAATAGTGAAACTATTTTGCAAGTCTGGCCTCAACCAACCATGTCTTTTGAAGCCAAGTTGAATGCGATTAGTCGCTTGGTTATAGTGTTATCTATTATTGGCTTTATATTTACAGTGAAGCATCATTTCATTGTAATTGGATTAATCACATTGGCTATTATTTTCTCATTTTACAAATACAGAAAGCAGACCATTATTGCTAACATGAAGGAGAATTTTGCTAATCAAGATTCAACACAAAAGAAGAACAATAAACAGGGGAAAAAGATTACCCCAACATCATTCACAACTAATCCTTTAACATTGGAGTCCGTGTTGCGCTCTGAGTTTCATCCAACAACAAAGCAGAACCCCTTTGGAAATGTATTGCTAACCGATATTATGGACGACCCTGAGCGCAAGGCAGCAGCACCCAGTTTTAATCCGGATGTCTAT
>Ga0114971_10000292_pt1 | contig 31955 bp, 30 predicted proteins | sample M_140625_MF_Meta_FD_87320 | JGI IMG/M metagenome (GOLD analysis project Ga0114971, IMG submission 87320) | Freshwater microbial communities from Lake Montjoie, Canada to study carbon cycling - M_140625_MF_MetaG | ecosystem: Environmental > Aquatic > Freshwater > Lake | place: Lake Montjoie... | reverse complement strand
GAGATGATTTGTATGTATCTTTAAATACTGGAAGATTTTGAATAATGCCTGCTTGATAAGCATCATTTAGAACCACCCGCAACGCATTTTTATATTGATGCAAAGTGCCACGTCTAATGTCTGGATAGGTTGTATACATCTCTTCCTTAAACTCAAACCAAGTTTGATTGGTAATAGATTCAATTGGTTTGCGTTCAAAAAAGGGTAGAACTCTGGAGTTTAGAACGCCAATTATGCTTTCTAGAGTTCTTTCACTGCGTTCGCCACGCTTAACTGCATCTGCGTATCGTTCTAATGCTCGTTTAGTAGCACTACCAAAAGTCTTGGTAGAAGTTATTAGTTTGCCGTTTTGTAGTTGAAATTGTTTTTCAAAGTACCAGCGTTCTGCAATTGTTTCTGCTGGTTGTTGTTCTTTTTCTTTTGTAGACTGGCGGATATATTTACCTTTGTGATGGAATCCGACCCACCAATAAGCGCTATTAAGTCTGCGAAAGATATGAAATCTTCCCTTTAATAAGTCAACTTTAGGTAATCCTGCAGCATCTGACATTTTGACTTTCTGACTGATTTACACTTAAAAAACAGTATATCAGTGAAGTTCTAAAATGTGTAGTGTATGTGTAGTGACTTAATTTATTAAAATATTCAATTAAATCAATAAGTTAAGTCAGTTTTCGTCTGCATTTTGAGTCCGGCGCGTCTACCAATTCCACCACCGAGGCAAGTCGCGCATTATACCCTAGCTCTTGTGCGTACACGATGTTTTGATCACATCCTTGATAAAGATTGAGTATTGCTTTTTCCAAAATAAAATTATTAACCTATTGATTATTAACATTATTTTAATTTTGACAGGGCTGTTTTGAGGTTGTTCTTAATGCCGCGGGCGTTCATTGTGTAGATTTTCCGCTCAGGCATGGGTGAAGTGGCGCTGTGCGCACCGTATAATGCGCGCGATGCGTTTAGATGACTTTGACTACGATTTGCCCCTTGAATTGATTGCCCAAGCGCCTGCCGAGGTGCGTAGTGGTAGTCGCTTATTGCATATGGATGGGCAGGGTGTTTTGCAGGATTTACAGTTTCCGCAGATCGCCCAGTGTTTACGTGCAGGTGATTTATTGGTGGTAAACGATACGCGGGTCATTAAAGCGCGGTTGTTGGGGCGCAAGGGCAGTGGTGGCCAGGTTGAGGTGATGGTGGAGCGGATTGTGAATGCCCAAGAGTTATGGGCGCAGATTCGTGCCAGTCATGCGCCTAAGCCCGGTAGTGTGTTGTATTTGGGCGATGATCTTGTGGCAACGGTGCTGGAGCGATTGGGCGAGCTGTTTCATTTGCGCTTTGAAGCGGTAAGTGACGTATTGTCATGTTTAGATCAACAAGGACGCTTGCCATTGCCGCCGTATATTACGCATGTGCCGCAAGCGGCAGATGAGACGCGTTATCAGACGGTGTATGCCAAGCACGATGGAGCAGTCGCTGCACCGACCGCAGGTTTGCATTTTGATGAAGCATTACTTGCTAACCTTCGTAGCATGGGAGTTGCGGTAGCCACGTTAACCTTACATGTTGGGGCCGGCACTTTTCAGCCCGTACGGGTTGATCGATTGGCTGATCATGTGATGCATCGGGAGCGCTATGCATTGTCACAGGCCACTGTGGACGCGGTGAACAATACCCGAGCGCATGGTGGGCGTGTGATCGCTGTGGGCACGACCAGTCTGCGTGCCTTAGAGAGTGCTATGCTTGAGCAGCGTTTGATTGCTGGCGAATCGGAGACCCAGTTGTTTATTGTGCCGGGTTATCGGTTTCAAGTAGTTGATGCCCTCGTGACGAATTTTCATTTATCAAAATCGACATTGCTGATGTTGGTATCAGCTTTTGGTGGTGTTGAATCTATACGCCATGCTTATCAGCATGCGATTGAACAACGGTATCGTTTTTTTAGTTATGGTGATGCCATGTTTATCGAGCGTGAACAAACTGCTTCGTCTAAAGGGTAGTGTAGATCGTTGTTTAAAAATTAGTTTATGGTTCATAGATTATGGTTCATAGATCATAGTCCAGAGATCAGTTCCACAGAAAAGAGGCTCGATTGGAATTTACCGTACAAGCAACCGATGGTTTAGCGCGGCGTGGCATCTTGACGACTGCACATGGAGTGATTCAGACGCCAGTATTTATGCCGGTGGGCACTTATGGTGCAGTAAAGGGGATTTCACCTGCTGAGTTAACTAGTTTGGGTGCGCAAATTATTTTAGGTAATACGTTTCATCTGTGGTTGCGTCCCGGGCTAGACGTGATTGCAGCACATCAAGGCTTACATCGTTTTATGTCCTGGTCGGGGCCTATCTTGACTGACTCTGGTGGGTTTCAGGTATTTAGTTTGGGTGACTTACGGAAAATAAGCGAAGAAGGTGTGACGTTTCAATCGCCGATTAACGGTGATAAGTGTTTCTTAACTCCGGAGGAGTCGATGCGCATTCAGCGTATCTTAAATTCGGATATCGTAATGGCGTTTGATGAATGCACGCCACACCCAGCAACCCTAGAGCAGGCAGAAACGTCTATGCAGTTGTCTATGCGTTGGGCGCGTCGTAGTCGTGAAGCGCATCAAGGTAATCCCAACGCCTTGTTTGGTATTGTACAAGGGGGTATGTATGAGCGCTTGCGTGATGACTCGTTGCGTCAGTTAACAGATATTGGGTTTGAAGGTTATGCGATTGGTGGCTTGTCAGTGGGCGAGCCCAAAGCGGATATGTTGCGCATTTTGCGTCATACTGCCCCGCAAATGCCTGCGAATAAGCCCCGCTATCTCATGGGCGTAGGCACGCCTGCAGACATTATTGCGGCTGTGGGTAGTGGTGTGGATATGTTTGATTGTGTATTACCCACGCGTAACGCCCGTAATGGCTGGCTGTATACACGGAATGGAGTGATTAAATTGCGCAATGCACGCTACCGCAACGATCTAAGCCCACTAGACCCAGAATGTCTATGTTATACCTGCCAGCACTTTACTCGTGCATATTTGCATCATTTGCAGCGAATTAATGAAATGTTAGGCGCGCGCTTAAACACTTTGCATAACTTGCATTACTACCAAGAGTTAATGGCGGGTATCCGTGCGGCTATTGTTGAGGGGCGATTTAGTGCATTTGCTGCAGAAACAGTTAAAATGAGTGAAGTATCATGTACACTATAAGAGAAGTATAATAAGTCCTTATAAATCAGTAGTGTTGCGGGTCTTATGAGTTATAAGGGACTTATGCATTATAAGTAGTTATAAGAGATTTATAGATCTTATGCGTCTTTTGCGTTTTATAGATTTTTAGTGGTTTATGGTTTTTTGTTTTAAATTAGATATTGGAGGATTGACGTGTTGATTAGTTCAGCCTGGGCACAAGGTGCAACAACCGCGCAAGGCGGTGGTATCGAAAGTATTCTTCTCATCGTTGTGATGTTTGCAGTGATGTATTTCTTAATGATTCGTCCGCAAATGAAACGCGCCAAAGAGCATAAGTTGCTCGTAGAAGGTTTGCAAAAAGGCGATGAGGTGATTACTGCTGGTGGTATTGTGGGGCGAATCGCCAAAACCGATGAGATCTATGTAACGGTGACGATTGCCAGCGGGGTGGATATTCAGGTTCAGCGCATCGCTGTGCAAACCGTATTGCCAAAAGGCAGTATAAAGATCGATTAATGACAGTTTTTCTAGTGACTACGCGCACCTGCTGCCAATAAAGTCATGATGTAATTTGGCAGCTTGTTGCAGCGTGCAATATTTAACCAATATTGCCATGATGATGACTGTAACTTTTATCAACCCATTATTTAAACGCGACTCAATCCGACAAGATGAACCGTTATCCACTTTGGAAATACCTAGGCATTGCTTTTGCAATTGCCTTGGGTTTTATATACACACTGCCTAACTTCTATGGTGAAGTGCCAGCGGTGCAAGTCTCCCCACTACGCTCTAATTTAAAAGTCGACGCTAATTTGATGTCGCGGGTTGAAACGTTACTCAAAGAGGCGAATCTCAATCCCCAGGGCGTCATGTTAGATTCAACTAGCATTAAAGCACGCTTTGGCGCCACCGATTTGCAACTCAAGGCTAAAGATGTATTACAGGCAGGGTTGGGTGATGATTATGTGGTAGCGCTGAACTTGCTCTCGCGGAGTCCTGAGTGGCTGACTTCCATTGGTGCATTGCCTATGTATTTGGGTTTGGATCTACGTGGCGGCGTGCATTTTTTAATGCAGGTAGACATTAAAACTGCAGCACTCAAGAAGATTGAAGCTCTGTCTAATGAAGCGCGTAGCATGTTACGTGAGCAACGGATTGCTTACTCTAGTTTGGTGCGAGATGGCCAAACCATGACTATTGCGTTTCGTGAGGCTGCGCTAAGAGATAAAGCACTTTCACGTATTTCAAAAGATATGCCTGATTTAGAATTGCAGTCGGTTGAGTCGGGCGGTGAGTTTCGGATTGTTGGTAAATTAAAGCTAGATGCTCAGCGGCGCACGCAAGAAGCAGCGTTACAGCAAAATATCAATACCCTACGTAAGCGGGTTAACGAGCTGGGTGTAGCAGAGCCGATTATTCAGCAGCAAGGCGCTGATCGTGTTGTGGTGCAATTGCCTGGTGTGCAAGACACTGCTAAGGCTAAAGATATTCTGGGACGAACTGCTACTCTAGAAGTGCGCATGGTTGAAGATTTAGATTTAAACCAGTTACAACTAGCCAAGAGCGGACAGCTGCCGGTAGGCACCGAACTATTCTACGAGCGTAATGGTCAGCCAGTGGTGGTTAAAAAACAGGTAGTACTCACCGGTGAACGGATTAATGGTGCGCAACCTGGCTTTGACAATCAAACCCAAGAGCCTGCTGTGCATATTGCACTTGATGGTGCTGGGGCGCGAATTTTCCAACAAGTTACGCGTGATAATGTTAATCGCAGGATGGCTATTCTGTTGTTTGAGCGTGGCAAGGGTGAGGTCATTACAGCACCAGTGATCCGTGCTGAAATTAGTGGCGGTCGGGTGCAGATCAGCGGCCGTATGACAACACAAGAGGCCAATGATGTGTCCTTGTTGCTTAGATCAGGTGCGCTAGCTGCCCCCATGGAGATTGTGGAGGAGCGCACGGTTGGCCCCTCACTAGGCGCAGATAATATTCGCATTGGTATCCATTCAACGCTGTATGGTTTTTGTGCCATTGCAGTGTTTATGATTGTTTACTATGCCATGGTTGGTGTGTTCTCAGTATTGGCCTTGGGGGTTAATCTACTATTTTTAGTGGCATTGCTGTCATTGCTACAAGCAACACTGACGCTGCCAGGTATGGCTGCGATTGCGCTCACTATTGGTATGGCGATTGATGCTAACGTATTAATTAATGAACGGATTCGTGAAGAGTTGCGCAATGGTAATTCACCGCATGCGGCAATTTTTGCAGGCTATGATCGTGCCTGGGGCACAATTTTAGATTCGAATGTCACAACATTAATTGCAGGCTTGTCATTGTTTGCATTTGGCTCTGGCCCGGTGAAAGGGTTTGCAGTGGTTTTATGCTTAGGTATTGTGACATCTATATTTAGCGCGGTGATGGTATCGCGGGCATTGATTAATTTGTTTTACGGTAGTCGACGCAAGCTTGATCGACTCAGTATCGGCTAACAGGATACGCAAATCACATGGAATTTTTTAAAATTCATAAAGATATTCCGTTCATGCGCTATTCGCGCTTGTTCAATATCATTTCACTCATTACTTTTTTAATTGCAGTCGGCTCATTGGCGACCAAGGGTTTGAACTTTGGCGTTGATTTTACCGGCGGCACGGTCATGGAGATTGCTTACAAGCAAGCCCCAGATCTAGATCGAGTGCGTGCAACTTTGGCTGAATTAGGCTTTGCCGAGGCCTCTGTGCAGAACTTTGGCTCGACGCGTGATGTGCTAGTGCGGCTACCTGTGAAAGAGGGCCTGACTAGCGCGCAACTCTCCGAACAAGTGTTATCTAACTTAAGTAAGGATGCCGAAGGCGTTCAGATGCGCCGTGTAGAGTTTGTAGGGCCTCAGGTTGGGCGCGAGCTCTTTGAAAATGGTGCCCTAGGTTTACTATTTGTATGTATTGGCATTGTGGCGTATTTGGCCATGCGCTTTGAGTGGAAGTTTGGCTTGGCTGCGATTATTGCTAACTTGCATGATGTCATTATTATTGTTGGTGTGTTTTCAATATTTCAGTGGGAATTCTCTTTGCCAGTGTTGGCTGCAATTTTGGCTATTTTGGGATACTCAGTGAATGAATCGGTTGTGGTGTTTGATCGTGTCCGTGAGTGTTTTCGCAGTCGGGTTTATCGTCAAAGCACAGTGCCTGAAGTGCTCGATGCGGCAATCACGCAAACCATGTCGCGCACTATTATTACGCACGGCTCTACCCAAATGATGGTGTTGGCGATGTTAATCTTTGGCGGCGAGACGCTACATCATTTCGCGGTTGCGCTCACGATTGGTATTTGTTTTGGTATTTACTCATCAGTATTAGTCGCCAGTCCAATAGTCATGTATTTGGGCGTGTCTCGAAACGATTTAATTAAACCTGAGAAAAAGCCTGACAACGACTCTGGTGCAGTTGTCTAGGAATCACGCATTTGGAATTTTTGGTAACGGCTCTAGACCTGATATTGCATTTAGATCGACATTTGCAATTGTTACTGGCGCAATATGGTGCTTGGGTTTATTTGTTTTTGTTCTTGATTGTATTTAGCGAGACCGGCCTAGTGGTTACGCCATTTTTGCCGGGCGACTCATTGTTATTTGTCTCAGGCGCCCTCGCCGCCACTGGCGGCATGTCCATCCATCTGTTGGTGTTGGTATTGATTGTTGCTGCGATTCTGGGTGATGCCGTGAATTATGGTGTAGGGCATTATCTGGGGCCGCGGATATTTAGCCGTCAGGGTTCACGTTGGTTAAACCCGCAACATCTGCAACGTGCAAATCAGTTTTATCTTCGCCATGGTGGCAAGACCATTATTATGGCGCGCTTTATTCCCTTAATTCGCACTTACGCCCCTTTTGTCGCAGGGGCTGCCGCAATGTCTTATTGGCATTTTGCAATGTTTAACATTGCGGGTGCGTTCTTGTGGGTGGCGAGCCTGTCTTATGCAGGATATTACTTTGGTAATCTACCGTGGGTGAAAAGCAATTTATCACTCATCATCCTAATGATTATCGTGCTCTCTGTATTGCCTGCAGTGCTCGAATATTATCGTCAGCGTCGCACTCAAGCGCCTTTGACTTAATGGCGCACGGGCTACGCGCAGTAGCCTTCACTGGTTATGCATAGACGCCGGCTGGCTATGAATAATCGCCGGTGACTTAAATGCGTCGCGCTAGCGCGCTCGCTTTACCGATGTAGCTTGCAGGGGTCATTGCCAAGAGGCGTTGTTTCTCGCTCTCTGGGATGCCTTGGAGCTGGCTAATAAAAGCACGCATGCTCTCTTGATTGATGCCTTTGCCGCGAGTGAGCTCTTTGAGTTGTTCATAAGCGCCTGGCACCGCATAGCGGCGCATGACGGTTTGAATCGGCTCGGCTAACACTTCCCAATTCGCATTAAGATCTGCATTGAGTTTGTCGTGATTGGCTTCGAGCTTATTTAAGCCTTTGAGGCAGGAGTCCCAAGCCAGTAGCGCATAGCCCAAGGCAACACCCATGTTACGTAGCACAGTAGAGTCGGTGAGGTCGCGCTGCCAGCGTGATACGGGAAGCTTCTCGGATAAATGTTTGAGCAGTGCATTGGCAAGGCCTAAGTTGCCTTCAGAGTTTTCAAAATCAATGGGGTTAACTTTGTGCGGCATGGTTGATGAACCAATCTCACCGGCTTTAGTTTTTTGTTTGAAGTACCCTACAGAGATATAGCCCCAGATATCTCGATCCAGATCGAGCAGTATTGTGTTGACTCTTGCTACCGCATCAAACAGTTCAGCCATAGCATCGTGCGGCTCGATTTGTATGGTGTAGGGGTTAAAGTGCACATGCAGAGACTCTACAAAGCGTTGTGCGAACTGTTCCCAATCGATATTGGGGTAAGCCGCGAGATGTGCGTTGTAATTACCCACTGCACCATTCACCTTACCCATTAACGCAACTGCCGTTATACGATCAATACCTGTGTTAAGCCGCGCCACAACATTGGCCATCTCTTTACCCAGTGTTGTTGGTGACGCCGGTTGGCCATGTGTACGTGAAAGCATTGCAGCATCTGCAAACTCGTGTGCGAGTGCGCGTAATTTGGTGTTAATGGCAGTTAATGCAGGCAGTAATACATCGCGACGTGCTTCGGTGAGCATCAGGGCGTGACACAAATTATTAATGTCCTCAGAGGTGCACGCAAAATGAATAAATTCAGCCACTTGCATGATTTCTGCATTGTCAGCCAGGCGTTCTTTGAGGAAATACTCAACTGCTTTGACATCGTGATTGGTGGTGGCTTCAATAGCCTTGACTCTTTCGCCATCGGCAGTGCTGAATTGACTGACAAGATGGTCGAGTAGGGTAATAGTTTGCGCAGAAAATGCCGGGACTTCACTGATTTGTGGCTCGGCAGCAAGCGCCTTGAGCCACTCCACTTCAACCCGTACTCTTTGTTTAATGAGGGCAAATTCGCTAAAGCAGGAACGAAGCGCGCCCAGTTTTGCAAAATAACGACCATCAAGTGGCGAGAGTGCGTCTAGTGGAGTTAGCATTGACATGTGAATGAGTGACTCGGCAAGTGACAGAAATAAATGGATTACCATCGTGCAATACGCTGCGCAAAGGTGATCACCTAAAAAAAGCGAATTTTAATAACAGTCAAATTTTATCATGGGTGGCTTGGCTTTGCGTGTCGATTCATGACGCTCAAGGCGCTAAAGGCGCATTGGTGGACCAAAAGCAGTAGCCCCTTGTCATGGTGTATGCTCACCGACTTAGGATTTTTGAATCATACGGGATGAAATGACTACTGATTTAAACAAAAAGACAAATTTGGCACGTCCGCTGCGCGACTGGTTGTTATTGGTTGCGCTAGTGCTGATTTGGGGTTCGGCGTTCATGTTTAATCGGATTGCATTGCACAGCATCCCGCACGGCAGTGTGGTGGCTGGTCGTATCATGATTGCAACGTTAGTGTTGTTGGCTGTGCTATTAATTCAAGGCAAACGCTTACCGGCGTGGGGTCGGGTGTGGTGGATTTATACCTGGATTGCTGTGATTGGTAATGTTTTACCTTTTTATTGTATAGCATGGGGACAATTGGTTGTAGATAGTGCCTTGGCTGGAATTTTAATTGCGATTATGCCGTTGGCAACAATTATTCTCATGCGTGTGTTTATACGTCACGAGCCAGTGTCAAGGTGGTCAGCTATAGGTTTTATTGTCGGATTTTTAGGGATTGTGGTTTTAATGGGGCCAGCGACTTTATTAGGTTTGGGTGGAGATGGTTTGCGCTTGTGGGCACAGTTAGCCATTCTGTGTGGCGCTATATGCTTTGCTTTGCAAAGTGTGCTGACGAGACGACTAGTGCAGGGTGATTTTGTAGTCGCAGCGACTGCCACCCAGTGTGTGGCAAGTGTATTGATGTTGCCAGTAGTGCTGTGGGTTGAGCAACCTTGGCAGTTACATGCTACAACCGATTCAGCGTTGGCTTTAATATGGTTGGGCATTGTGCCCACAGCACTAGCCACTGTTTGGTATTTTATGTTGATCCGTTCGGCAGGACCAGCGTTCATGGCATTGGTGAATTACTTAACGCCGTGCATTGCTTTATTGTGTGGTGTAGGGCTCATGGGTGAAACACCGCAAGCAGGTACATATCCAGGGTTGTTATTAATTCTGTCGGGTATCGCGCTGAGTCAGTGGCGGCGTTAGTGGTTTAGCGCTTCAGTGTTACTCCAGCCTGGTTCATCGCGATCGAGTATGCGTTTGAGTGCTAAAAAATGGAGGCGAGCTTGGGTATCATCGACCATTTGATCAGCAGTCGTTTGCGCAATAGTAGGGTCAACAATACGCAATGATTTGCCGGTGCTCATGGCAAGCACTTGTAGCATGCAAGCGCGCTCTAGATAATAGAGGTCGTCAAAGGTAAGGTCTACGCTAGGGCCGGTGACAATCACGCCATGATTGGCTAGAAATAAAACATCGGCTTGATACAGTCCTGCGACGATACGCTCGCCTTCTGCGGCATCTAGCGCCAGGCCATTGTAGTGTTCATCGTACGCAACCCGGCCTAAAAACTTGAGTGCAATCTGACTGGCGGCCTCGAGTTGTCCGCCATGAATTACAGTCAATGCGGTTGCATAAGGCATATGAGTATGCATCACGCAGCGTGCTTGCGGCTTGCTACGATGCGCTGCGCCGTGAATGAAAAAAGCAGTGGGTTCAACATCATGACGACCAGAGACTTTGTGACCCTGAGCATCAACCAGTACTAAGTCCGGTGGCGTGATCTCGGACCAGTGTAGCCCTTGGGGATTAATTAAAAAATATCCGGGCTGCTCTGGCAGCTCGACACTAAAATGATTACAAATACCCTCACCTAAACCGAGCCGCGATGCGGTACGGAGTGCCGCAACCAAATCAATGCGAGTAGATTGTTCAGAGTGAATGGGCATGATGTATTAATCCAGACTGATGTTGCCAGCTTTTGCAACGTTGATCCATTTGCTGATTTCTTTTTTCAAGAACACAGTAAATTCTTCGGGGGTGGTTGCCATCACCATTGCGCCACGCTTCACCAAATAGTCACGCATGGCTGGGGTTTTAAGTTCGGTGAGGAGCAGGGTATTTAAGCGACGTAAAATCTCGGGTGATGTACCAGTAGGCGCACCAATGCCTTGCCATGAACCGCCATCAAAGTCTTTAACGCCAGCCTCGCTAATCGTAGGCAGATCAGGCAATGGCGGGAAGCGCTGCAGTGTAGAGATGGCAATAGGACGCAAGCGACCGGCCTCGACTTGTGGCAATACCCCCATGGCAGTGTTGAATGCCAATTGAATTTGCCCGGAGATTTGATCGAGGACAGCCGCTGATTGCCCTTTGTAGGGCACATGCACGACATTGACATGGGTCATGAATTTCAACATTTCCATCAACATGTGCGGGCTGCTACCGTTACCGGTAGAGGCATAGCTCAGCGCACCGGGACGTGATTTAGCAAGACTAATAATTTCTTTGAGTGACTTTGCAGGTAACTGTGGATGCACCGTTAGCAAGCTCGGCAAGGTGGCCATTAAAGTAACAGGCGCTAAGTCTTTAACGGGGTCGTAACTCATTTTTTTATAAATAGCAGGAGATACACCTTGCGCTGCAGTGATCATGCAAATGGTATAGCCATCAGCGGGTGCTTTGGCGCACAGATCAGCGCCGATATTGCCGCCTGCACCACCACGATTGTCGGGAACAAATTGCACACCCGTTGATTTAGTTAAGATATCTGCAGCAATCCGTCCCATGATGTCAGTAGGGCCACCAGGGGGGAAGGGGATAATAAAGCGAACGGTTTTTGTAGGATATTGTTGTTGGGCAACGCATTGAAAGCAGATGGTGATGAGCAAGGCTATGCTGAGCTGGATCCAGTGACGACGGTGCATGACATGTTCCTCAGTGATCGAAAAAGTCGTTTGAGACGATTGGGGTTGAGTTTTATTTTTTAGAGTGTTTAGTTTTTTAGTTTTTTTTTAAAGGGTTAGGATTTACGGTTTACGGTTTAGAGTTTAGAGATTAGGGTAGGGTTAATAATTAATAATTAATAATTAATAATTTATATTTAATATTTTAGGTTAAGATTTTTGAATTATTGTAAATACGCCAATACATTAAATATAGCAGATATCAGCTAGCGTGTATTGTGGTGTCTTTAATAATGGACTACGACTCAATAGTCAGCACTGATCGTTGGGGGTAAATGGATGATCTCAGGCGAGTGCTTGCCATTGAATAAATAGCGGTTGAGAATTTTGTAAGTATCTAGATCAAATTGTGGTTGCGGTGGTGACTCGATTAAGGCCTGCAACGCATCCTCGTCATTGACTGTTCCTAAATGACACCAATGATCAATGATATGCAGCGTGCTACGTTGTCCATCCTCAGAGGTTTCACGGATAGCAATCTGGCCAGGGAATGGCCAGGCTTTAACACGTAAAGCGCTCAGGGCTGTGGCAAGCCGTAAGCCATGGGCTTCAGCACTCTCTGCCCCGACACAAGCGCCTCGGCAGCGCTTGATTTGATACGCAAAGCAGGCGCCAGTGCGCTCTTCTAAGCCTAAGACTTTGTGGCACAGCTGATGTGCGCTTGCAATCTCGCGCAGCGCAGTGATTGCTGTGCGCTTTGAACGAAATAAGCCATACAAATCGTGTAATGACCATGCAGTTAAGTCGCGCGCAGTGATTAAAATGGGCGCTTGCGATGGATTCTCAGGTGACCAACGCCATGCACAAAGTTCGCTGGCGCGGCGTAATTGCCGGTTGTGAATCGGAGACAAAGCTTTGACTAGGCGGGCCTCTTCAATTAAAGCGCCCAATTCGCCGGTGGTTTCTTTCCAGTCGATATGTTTGATCTCGCTAGCAATACGCATATCTTTGTTGAGGCGGTGATCCCCAGAAAAGTGCGACATCACGCGACTGCGTAAGTTAACGCTTTTACCAACATAGAGCGGAATATTGTTATCGCCATAAAATAAATAGACGCCAGCAGTTTCTGGAATGTGGTCGTAAGTATTGTCAGGAATGCCAATTGGCACACTGCTGGTTTTGAGTAATTTAGCGCTGGCGGCTAACACTTCGGTCTCGCCAGGCTCGACACGCCATTGCTGCGCCAGTTGCCACAGCACTTGTGCATCACCAAGAGCGCGATGCCGCGCTGAGCAAATAATGTTATGCCGACTAATTAAGCTATCTAGATTATGTTTAGCATGTTGTGGAAATAATTTGCGCGACAGCTTTACCGTACACAAAACCGGCGCATTGTAGCTAAGGTCTAGACGTTTAAACTCATTTTTTAAAAAACCGTAATCAAAGCGTGCATTATGGGCAACGAGCGTACGGTTTTCGAGGATGGCATGTAATTGAGTAGCGATCTCTGCAAACACTGGTGCAGTAGAGACCATTTCATTGCTGATACCGGTCAACCCTTGAATCATTCCCGGAATATGTTGCTCAGGGTTCACGAGCGTAGACCATTCGCTAACGAACTCACCTTGATCGACAATAATTAAGCCGATTTCAGTAATGCGATCGCGCTGGGCGGTGGCGCCAGTTGTTTCAAGGTCTAGGAATACTAAGTCACGATCAAACATGGGTGGGACGTTCTGTGATGAAGAGCGATTAGCTGCAGGGAACGCTTTGCAGTGAGCGTTACGCTTAGCGTGTTGCAGAGGGTTATTGCATAATTGGATAATTGAATAAGGATAATTAGATAATTAGATAATTAGATAATTAGATAATGAATAATTAAATAATTGAATCAATAAACGCTTTTTTCAAGCCCAAATTCTACAGTAGTCTTGGAATAGATGCCGAATCGTTAGCGCACAAAAGGTCCTAATGCATAAAATTCAATGCCGAATTGATCTATTTTCGCTACACTGTATGGTATGGCTAAAGCAATATCAAAAATGACAATGTCCCGGAGGCATGCAAGCGGTAGTGGATCTGGCGATGGTGAAGACACCGTTCAACCAGCGAAGAACTACCTCACCCCTGAGGGTTATGCACGATTGAAGCGTGAGCTCATCCATTTGCTAGATACCGAGCGTCCCGAGTTGGTAAAAGTGGTGTCATGGGCAGCATCAAACGGTGATCGATCAGAAAACGGCGATTACCTGTATGGCAAGAAGCGACTGCGCGAGATCGATAGACGCATTCATTATTTAAATAAGCGCCTAGATAACCCAGTTGTTGTTGATCCAGCATTGCGAGGGGAGACTGATCAGATTTTTTTTGGCGCCACTGTGGACTACATGGATAGTGATGGTGATGAACATACGGTGAGTATTGTCGGGGTAGATGAAGTAGATCCCGCACGCGGCCATGTGAGTTGGATTTCACCGATTGCTAAAGCCTTGTTAAAGCGACGCATAGGCGATGAATTTGAGTTTGTTACCCCAGGCGGAGTGGATACTTTAGAAATTACTGACGTGCGTTACATACCAATACTGGGCGAATCATGAAAGTTGGGTTATTTGTTACGTGTTTAGTAGACTTGATGCGGCCGCGTATCGGCTTTAGTGCGCTAGCCCTTTTGGAGGCGGCCGGATGCGAGGTGCTTGTGCCCAGGACGCAAACCTGTTGTGGTCAGCCTGGCTATAACTCAGGCGATCGCACAGCCGCTATTGCGCTGGCGCGCAAATTGGTGAGTGAATTTGCAGGCTGCGAATATGTGGTGGTGCCATCAGGCTCTTGTGCTGGAATGATACGCACGCATTACCCAGAGCTGTTGTCGGCAATACCTGAAGACGAGCAGGCGACTTTTTTAGCAGTGGCAGCACGCACTTATGAGTTGACTGATTTTTTAGTGAATATTTGCCATTGGCAAATGCCAGAGTCACCCTCTCAGCCACAGCAAGCAGCCAAGTCCGTGACTTACCATGATTCGTGTGCAGGGCTGCGCGAGTTGAATGTGAAAACCCAACCGCGGCAGTTGTTGGCACAAGTGCCCAATGTTAGCTTGACTGAGATGGCAGAGTGCGAGCAATGCTGCGGATTTGGTGGCACATTCGCATTAAAGTTTGGTGAAATCTCCGCGCATATTGCCGAGCGCAAGTGTGAAAATATTACTGCGAGTGGTGCAGCCGCAGTAGTGTTGGGTGACCTTGGTTGTATGTTGAGTATAGAAGGTCGTCTGCGGCGACGTGGTGATCTCAATACAGAGGTATTACATATTGCAGAGCTGGTGGCACAAGCGCTACCAAATCCACCTGTGCAGAAGTAGTGCCTGTAGACGGTGAAAGCCGGTGATTCGATCCCGCTACGGCCTAACAGATTTAGTAGAACTACTGATCAATTCAACGCTTTTTTTCGTCTCAAACGTTAGCAAGCTGTTTGGAAATACGTAAAAATGTTTAGGTAACATACGCGCAAAGGCCTCATTAGCTTTTGAGACGCTTTTCGGGTTTATCAGTCCTTCCAGCGTTATAGAAGACATCATGTTGTTAATTGCCTAGTGTTTTCACATATTTATCAGAGCAACCTGAGTCCGTCCAAAGTGGCGGGTTACCGAGCTAGCGCAGGGTGAATTGGACGGGCTGTGGATAACTTTTTCACGGAAAAAATTTTCAATGATTTCAACAGCCCTTGTGCGAAATCTTTATAAATGTGAGTTTTCATAGATTTCTGCTGAGCTTTCGCACTCTTTGAGTGCCCAGCAAGTACACGCTTCAAATCAGCCCTACAAGCGCTGATCAGGGCTTCCAGCACACAGAGTATTCGGGACACGCAAACGATGCACTGCAGGGCGTTTGATGCGTGGGTTTTTTAGTGATGATGCAACCTGCGTTCCGAATGCAGCTTAGTTTCAGCGTTCAGTCGATGATTTTCAAAATCAAGCCTGCTAGCGGCTTTACGTTCCCAAGAAATGATTCCTGCATCACAGGGTAAAGATCTGCTTGATCTAAAGCGGAGTAATCCAAGGTGTAGCCTGCATGCTCAGCTAATTGCGAAATGAAGAGTCGTTGTACTCGGCCATTACCTTCCCGAAACGGGTGGATAGCATTGATCTCTGACAAGTAGTGCGCTAAACGGTTTGCAAAAACTTTGGGCTCTAAGTTGACCAAATATTTCTCTGCGGCGATAGCACTAAAAACGGTATTTGAGTAAGACTGGATAAGGCGAACGTTGCAAAAACGACTTTCGCCTCTGATGATGTCCACGCTTCTGACTTCGCCAGCCCACTCGTAAACATCTTGGAATAGGTACTGATGAATTTTGCAAAGATGCGCTAAATCGAAAGACCCTTCGACTGGGTTTTGAGTAAGTTCGAGAAGACGAATGGCTGTAAAGTCACCTTCAAACTCATCAAGCTGGTTTTGATCAGTTATCCCAGCTTTGTTCTTGAGAACAGCAGTGCCTGGGATGCAATAGACATCATCCGCGTCGTAGCGCGACATATTTGGCCTTGACTTCGTTAAGCAAATCCGTGGTCGTTTTTTGCCCATCTACATAGGCCTGTAACGAGGGCTTGAGACTTTCGCTCGGACTGAGCTTTTCAATTCGCAGAGTAGCCAGCATATTGGCAACGTTTTTCTGGCGCGCAGACTGGTTTAGAGCTGGATTTGGCATGGCAAGACCCGTGTAATTTTGAGTCTATTTTAGCTTGTTAGGGCTTATTTGTCACTGGGTTTGGACCAGCTAAGAAGCTGAGTTCTGTGGGTTCTTAGCCACGATCGTTGCAGCCCAAATGGGCCCTACAGATCTAAAAAAATTGGGCTGCGAAAAATTATGGTGGAGTACTTATCAAATCACCATGGTGATTTTTACTCGGTACCCGTCCAAGTTATCGGGTTACCAAATGTCGGTTGTCCATTTGAGTGTCTGAAAACAAACTTTAGTCACACACACAACAAAGGACTAGAGATGACCGCAAATCGAGAGCTAAAAGAACTGCAAGCACAGCAGGTGCGTGAAATAGCAAAGGAACGTTTGCAATCCGCGATCAACTCCTTGCAACGAGCGATGTATGACTTAGAGGTGTACTCAGACAAGTTTGATAACGCAAGCACGGACTACGAGCGTGGGAAGGTTGTGAACTACGCGATCAATCATCTGTACTGCAACATTCAACCTAACTTGCGCATTGACCTTTTGGCAGACAGCCAAGCCGAGTTGGCAAAGCTGGAGGTCTCAAATGCGTAAAACGTTTGATCCTACCCAGCTAACTCAATTTATTGGCACCACGGGCTACTACCGAATCAGCCTCAGGCACCTGCTTACTGATGGAACTAAGTACTTGGCAGAAGAGGCCGAGTGCTTTTGGTTGATGGACGCGATTGCCAGTCACCTAAGCGAGATTGGAACAGAGGACTGGTTTGTCCAAGTTCGTGTGATGGTGAACGGCTACAAAGCGACAATGATCTATGAGGACGGCAGTGGCAAAGAGCATGCTCGTCAAGAGATCCCATACACAGACTTTCCAATGCACGCTATATCCTTGTATGCTTGCTGGGACGGTGAGCATTGGGTAATCATGTTGCCTAGTGAATATTAACAAGTCTTAGGGCAGAATCAGATACTCAGGCCTGTAGTCCTTCAGCCAGAGCTCACAAATTTGACGTTGTCAAATTTACAAATGTGCCGATGCGGATCATGCAGTGGCTTTTATGATGGGTTTCTTTTCAATATTTGCGTTAGGAGATTTATATGGCTTCAACAGACAAAGTAACAAAAATTCAAGAATTGATTAACACTATCACAGAAAAGCCGATAGAAAGTTTAATCTCAAACCCCAATTGGGGAAGTATTAATTTTCAAGCTGCCAATAGCGATTTGGAACTTCTTTTTAATCTTTGCAAACTTTTGAAAATACTGCCAGTTGATATTGTTCCTGAGCCAGTTGCTGATACTTTTGTGTCCTCACTAAATCAAGCGATGACTACAATATCTAGTTAGGCGGTTACCCCAGCGCGCACGGCATCACGAATCGATTCGCGCTTGCCGTCCTGGGTAAACATCACGATTGGACGCGGGCAATTCTCTGTGATCAGGCAGAGGTGCTCTAGGGTGTCGCGGCTCGGGGATTCAGTATCGATGATGATGGCATCGGGGGTGTGTTGCTGAACCGCGCCGTAGAGTGCTTGCGCGTTGTCGATTTCGGCGACGATCTCGTGGCCTAAGTGCTCTAGCGTAAAGCGTAAGCACAAGGCGCGCTCCGCGCACTCGTCGAAGAGCATGATTTTCATCGCGAACAGCTTTCTATTGGGTGCATGGGTCCGGCTGGTTCAGGTTTTGGTTGCGTATAGATCAAGAAACATCACCAAAACATAAGCAAAATACGCGCCAGACAGGCTGGGTTTTGACTTGAATCGATCGATTTGTATGCAAGTCTGCAAACACAGGGGCGGCTTGGCCTTATACTCGGACTATGCAGATTACGTCTATGCACTTCCGAGCACGCGCTGGCGCCAAGCTAGCAGACGTGCGCTTACAGGGCGCCCTAAAAAAGTTACAAACTAACTTTGTCCAAGGGCGGGCAGATCGTATTGCAGAGCTCAGTAATTTTTCTGAGATTCGCGACGCTGCCGCTGCGATTCGCGATCGCGCCTTAGCGCACCTCGATGTGTATCTAGAGACCTTTGAGCGTAACGCCCGCGCCCGCGGCACGATTGTGCATTGGGCTGCAAGCCACGCCGATGTGAATCGGATTGTGCTGGAAATTGCGGCTGAGCATGGTGTGCGCAAAGTGATCAAGTCTAAATCGATGGTGACTGAGGAGTGCGCGCTCAACGATGCACTGATCGCCGGTGGTCTAGCAGTGGTTGAGACCGATTTGGGTGAATATATCTTGCAGTTAGCGCATGAGGCGCCGTCCCATATTGTTGCACCCGTAGTGCACAAGACACGCGAGCAAGTATCTGATTTGTTTGAAGAAAAACACAATCTCCCGCGAAAAAATGACATCCCAGGCTTGTGCCTAGAGGCGCGCGAGCAGCTACGCCCACACTTTTTGTCCGCGGATATGGGTGTCAGCGGTGCCAACTTTATCATCGCCGAGACCGGCTCGACCTTGATTGTGACCAACGAGGGTAATGGTCGCATGGTCACGACCCTGCCGCGAGTGCATGTGGCGATCACGGGTATTGAGAAAGTGGTGCCAACCCTGGAGGACGTCACTACGCTCTTGCGCTTGTTGCCGCGCCATGGCACCGGTCAGAGTATTACCAACTATATTTCTGTAAATAGCGGTGTGCGCGGCGCCACTGATAGCGATGGTCCCGAGCATACCCATGTGATTCTGGTAGATGCGGGGCGGAGTGATTTATTGGGCGGGGATTTTCAAGAGATGCTTCGCTGCATTCGATGTGGTGCGTGCATGAATCATTGCCCGGTCTACCAAAGTGTGGGCGGTCATGCTTATGGCTGGGTCTATCCAGGGCCAATGGGTGCGATTCTAACGCCTACTTTTGTCGGCCTAGATCAAGCGCGAGACTTACCCAATGCGGCTACACTGTGTAATCAATGTGGTGTGGCGTGTCCGGTTAAAATTCCGTTGCCTAAATTACTGCGCCAATTGCGCGAGCGTCAGTTCAAAGAGGGGCTCAAAGCTTGGCAAGAGATGTGGATTCTGGGTGTTTGGCGTTGGTTGGCGCTGCGCCCGCAGTGGTATCACCGCGTGTTGCGCACTGTAGCTTGGGGCTTGCAGTGCGTGACAGGGCGGCGTGCTTATCTGCGTGATTTTCCGTTTGCGGGGGGCTGGACTGCGGGTCGTGATTTACCGCTGCCTGCCCGCGAGAGTTTTTTAGTTCAATATCAAAAGAGCCGCCAACAAGCGTCAAAATTCGAATCGGTTAGGAATGCTTAAATTTTAATTTTTTATATAAATCAATAAGTTAGCATAATTTAAGTTAAGTTAAGTTAATATAAATAAATTAATGAGTGAATGAATATAAATCAACAATGATGCTGTGCGAGATACAAGGTGCTTGCTACACCACGAATCTGGCGTCTGTATCTGGCACTGAGGAGCGTATGTATGAGTCAAGCTAACACCCCCTTACCAACAATTCCGTTTTGGATTAACGGTCGTCCACAAGCTGCTGTTGCTACGCGGCGCGGTGATGTGACCAACCCTGCTACTGGTCAAGTCACCGCCCATGTGCCCTTGGGTAATGGGGCTGATGTAGACAGTGCAGTCGCAGCCGCCCAAGCCGCGTTTCCGGCGTGGCGTGATTTGCCTGCCTTACGTCGGGCGCGGATTTTGATGCGGTTTCGTGAATTACTAGACGCCCATCGCGACGAGTTGGCGCAACTGGTCACGGCCGAACATGGCAAAACCCTGCCTGACGCTGCGGGCTCGGTGCAGCGCGGGATTGAGGTGGTCGAGTTTGCGATGGGTATTCCCCATCTGCTCAAAGGCGAACACAGTGAAGAGGTAGGCACGGGAGTAGACACGCACTCTATGCGTCAACCGCTAGGCGTTTGTGTTGGTATTACGCCTTTTAATTTTCCGGTGATGGTGCCTTTGTGGATGTTTCCTGTAGCACTGGCTTGCGGTAATACCTTTGTGCTCAAACCCTCAGAGAAAGTGCCCTCAGCGTCTATGCGTATGGCTGCGTTACTCACCGAAGCGGGTTTGCCTGATGGTGTATTTAATATTGTCCATGGTGATCAAGAAGTTGTTGAAGCTTTGATGCAGCATCCACAAGTTAAAGCGGTGTCATTTGTGGGCTCGACGCCAATTGCCAAACGCATCTACGAGAACTGTGCGCACTTAGGCAAGCGGGTGCAAGCCTTGGGCGGCGCTAAGAACCATGCAGTGGTGTTAGCTGATGCTGATCTGGATTTCACCACTGATGCCTTGATTGGTGCGGCCTACGGCTCAGCAGGCGAGCGTTGCATGGCGATCTCGGCGGTAGTGGCTGAAGAGTCTATTGCAGATCAACTGGTAGCCAAACTCAAACAAGCTGCGAGCAGTTTACAGATTAATGCTGGCAATGCCGCTGGTGCAGATATGGGGCCGTTGATTACGCGTGCACATCGTGACAAGGTTTCGGGTTATGTCGATCAGGGGGTTGCTGCTGGTGCAACACTGGTGTTGGATGGTCGTGGCTTGCAAGTGCCGGGACATGCGGATGGATTCTTTATCGGCCCCACCTTATTTGATCAAGTGCGCTCGACGATGAGTATTTATACCGATGAGATTTTTGGTCCGGTGTTGGTCGTCTTACGGGTGAAGTCACTCACCGAAGCGATTGAGCTGATTAATGCTAATCCATTTGCAAACGGTACTGCTGTGTTCACGCGCTCGGGTAGTGCAGCGCGCCGTTTTGAGCGTGAAATTGAAGTCGGTATGGTTGGGGTAAATGTGCCCATCCCCGTGCCTATTGCTTATTACTCGTTTGGCGGGTGGCGCAATTCATTATTTGGCGATCAGCATGTGCACGGCCCAGAAGGCGTGCGCTTCTACACGCGCGGTAAAGTGGTGACTACGCGTTGGCCAGAGGAGCGGGCGGCCTCGAGTGGATTGAATATGCCGACCTTGGGATAACCAGGCATGACGGCACGAGCACAAATTCTCGCGCGCATTCGCGCACAGCAAGGCAAGCTGGCTTGCGCGACTGCGGCAGAGCACGCAGCAGTAGTGGATTACATTGCTGCTCATCCGTCAGGCCCACTGCCCGCAGTAGAGAGCGCTGCAGTTGCACGATTCTACGCGGCGGCGCAGCGCTTAACGACAACACTAGAAATAATCGATGCGCCCAGTGCCATTCCAGCAGCAGTTGCGCAATACCTGCACAGCTTGAAACTACCCACCACTGCTGTGTGCTGGCCCGAGTATGCGATGCTAGACTGGGCGGCACAGGGCTTGAGTGTGACGGCGCGTCCTATCGTTGGAAGCGATCTCGTGGGGATTACTGGTGCGTTTTGTGGGATTGCTGAGACGGGTACGTTAATGATGTGCTCAAGTGCTAACACTCCAGCGGCAACCAGCTTGTTACCTGAGACACATATTGCAGTGTTATCGCGGGCGCGCATTGTGTTGCACATGGAGTCGGCGTGGGCGCTGTTGCGCCACGAGCTAGGTCTGTTGCCACGTGCAGTGAATTTTATTTCGGGCCCATCGCGGACTGCCGATATTGAGCAGACCGTCACACTGGGCGCGCATGGCCCTTATCGTGTCCATGTGTTACTGCTGCCTTAATGATCAGCTCATGTGATATTGAGTGAATACAGAACGCAGTATGCAAAAAAATATCCCGTGTTGCAGCGCAACAATAAAACTGCTGAAATTGAATTGTCTCATTGTTGTTACTATAGTGACTATATCTAATATAGGTAGGGAATTAATAGGCTATATTGAACTGTAGTCAATACTAATTGTGTGCTATTGGGGTTGCAGTCTGATTGGAGTTAGGTATGAGTTATTGATTGTGATTGCCATTACTGATGTTCTGGCGTAGGCTGATATTAATGAGCAGGGATCAGGGAGCAGGGAGCAGGGATCAGGCATGATACTGATAAGAATTAAGTGATATAAAATCATGCATAGTAAAAGAATGATGGGCTAAAATACGATTCCAAATTTAAATATAATTTAGTTTTTTTGTATCATGAGTGTTCGTTGAGTGTGCATTTGCATTCATCATTTTTTGTGTTCATTTTGTGTTTATATCAATGTGATTGGAGAGAGATAATGATTAAAAAAACAGAAGGTAAAGCCGAAGCAGGTATTTCAGCACGTCGTAAGTTTTTAACCGGCGCTGCAGCTGCTACCACAGGTGCTGCAATTGTCGGCTTCCCGATGATTGCAAAAGCCCAAGCAGGTCCAATCAATATGCGTTGGCAGAGTACATGGCCCGCTAAAGATATTTTCCATGAGTATGCACTCGACTTCGCCAAGAAGGTCAATGACATGACCGGTGGTGATTTGAAGATTGAGGTCTTGCCTGCTGGCGCTGTAGTGCCAGCCTTCGGTCTGCTCGATGCCGTCTCAAAAGGCACGCTCGATGGTGGTCACGGTGTGATGGTTTATCACTATGGTAAACAAACCGCGCTCGCCTTGTGGGGTTCAGGCCCTGCATTTGGTATGGATGCCAACATGCTCTTGTCCTGGCATAAATATGGTGGTGGTAAAGAGTTGCTGCATAAATTGTATGCATCAATTGGCGCTAACATCGTGTCCTACCCCTATGGCCCAATGCCCACACAGCCATTAGGCTGGTTTAAGAAGCCAATCACCAAAGCGGCTGACTTCAAAGGCTTGAAGTTCCGCACCGTTGGTATTTCGATTGACGTATTCACCGCCATGGGTGCTGCAGTAAACGCATTACCTGGTGGCGAAATTGTGCCAGCAATGGATCGTGGTTTGTTAGATGCTGCTGAATTTAACAATGCCAGTTCGGATCGCACTTTGGGTTTCCCAGATGTATCCAAGGTTTGTATGTTACAAAGTTATCATCAAAATGCCGAGCAGTTTGAAATCATGTTTAACAAAACCAAATATGATTCATTGCCAGTTAAAATGCGCGCGATTATCGATAACGCGGTTGAAGCGGCCTCTGCTGATATGTCTTGGAAAGCGGTCGATCGCTACTCTAAAGACTACGTTGAATTGCAAACCAAGCAAAACGTTAAGTTCTATAAGACACCAACTTCGGTCTTGCAAAGTCAGCTCGATGGCTATGACGCAACAGTTGCCAAGAAAGTGACTGAGAACCCCATGTTTAAAGAAATTATCGCCTCACAAAAAACATTTGCTGAGCGTGCCGTGAAGTGGGATCTTGAGACCAATGTGGATCGTCGTATGGCTTTTAACCACTACTTCGCAAAAAAACCAGCAGCCGCGAATAAAGGTTAATTGATTTTATCTGTTGCCACAAAAAACACCCGAGATGATGTCTCGGGTGTTTTTCAATGGGCATTTCAATATTCTATTTTAATGATTTTTTAGATCACTATTGATCAGTATTAATCATAATTATGAATTATTGTGCATGCTTGATAATAAATGTCGTTAGTTTAAGTAAAGCCGTTACAAATTTGATGCAAAAGGATTGCAATGGATCAACAACAAACACAAGCCCTAGTGCGTTTGGCAGAACAAATCAGCAATTACACTGGGAAAGTATTTTCTTGGTTTATTGCGATACTCATGTTGGTGGTGTGTATTGAGGTATTCAAGCGGTATATTTTGAATGCACCAACCGCCTGGATTTTTGATTTAAATAGCATGCTCTATGGCACACTATTTATGATGTGCGGAGCCTATACACTGGCCCAAGATGGCCATGTTCGTGGTGATTTTCTCTATGGCTCGATGAAGCCAACAACGCAGGCCAAATTGGATTTGGCGCTGTATATTATTTTCTTTCTCCCCGGTGTTCTAGCCTTGGTGTATGCAGGTTATCAATATGCTGGTGACTCATGGCGCATTGGTGAGCATTCGACAGTGACCGCAGATGGCCCACCGGTGTATTACTTTAAGTCAGTGATACCGCTAGCAGGTTTTATGGTATTGCTGCAAGGGGTTGCTGAAATGATACGTTGTGTGGTTTGCATTCGCACGGGTGAGTGGTCTGCGCGACTCACAGACGTGCAAGAGATTGATGTGGTTGGTGATCAATTAGCACATAGCGAATACGTTGACGAAGAATCTAAGCGTGAGGCGATCGCTAAAGCGCACGAGATTGATGATGCCGCTAGGCATCGTGGCGAAGTTGCTGACGCTAAAGTAGGAGGTGCACGATGAGCGATCCAACACTTGGTTTAGCGATGCTAGGCCTGATCGTGGTAGCGATCATGATGGGATTCCCCACTGCGTTTACTATGATGGGCTTAGGCATGATATTTGGATTTGTGGCGTTCCTAGACCCCACACAATCTGTATTTAGTAACAAAATTTTTGATCTCATTGTGCAGCGTACTTATGGTGTGATGAACAATGACACGCTGCTATCGATACCGCTTTTTGTGTTTATGGGCTACATCATAGAACGAGCGGCGCTGGTGGATAAGATGTTCTTTAGCGTGCAGTTAGCGTTTCGGCGGGTGCCTGGCTCTTTAGCAGTGACCACTTTATTGGTCTGTGCGTTCTGGGGCATTGCTTCGGGTATTGTGGGGGCAGTGGTGGTATTAATGGGCGTGATTGCACTGCGCCCTATGCTCTCAGCAGGCTACGATGTGCGCTTAGCTAGTGGTGTGATTACAGCTGGTGGCACTTTAGGGATATTGATCCCGCCTTCAGTGATGTTGATTGTGTATGCTGCAGTTGCAGGGCAATCGATTGTCAAGCTCTATGCTGCAGCAATGTTACCGGGTTTCTTTTTGACCCTGCTGTATTTAATTTATGTGATTGGCTGGGCCTTGATTGACCCGAAAGTCGCCCCTAAGTTACCTGCAGATAAATATCGTATTGATGCCCCCGAGTGGATTAAATCATTTGAGAGTGGTTCTCGTAAATCCATGGTGTTGGGGCTGTTCTCTGCCGTGTTTCGGCCGCAGCGTGTGCGTGGCATGAACGCACCCGATGGTCATAAAGTCACTTACGGCATGATTTGGTCGAATGTAGTGGTGCTGTTAGTGCCCATTATCCTCACAGCAATTTTGTTCTTGTCGGCTTGGTGGTATGTCACGATTCATAATGCCCCCGCTACAGATGTGCCTAGTGCGATTTCTGCGCAAGTCACGGAAATGAGTGTAGAGCCTACACCGATAGCTGCAGATGGCTTACAAGAACCACCTGTAGCTGCTGACGAAAAGCCGCAAGAGATGGGTGTGGAAGTCACAGCTATTGCTGAAGCCGCTCCTGTGGCTGAAGGCGCACCCCAAGAGATGGAGATGCAATCAGGCGCAGTAGAAGTCAATCAAACCTTAGGTGCAGTGCCTGAGTATTTTTATGTGTGGTTCTGGGGCTTTGCTGGACTGTCAGCGCTGTTATTGTTCTACTACTACGCGCGTATGGATGGTGAGCAGTTTGAAATTTTAAAAATGCTCGAAGTCTCGGTCGTGCCCCTAGCAGTGCTGACATTTACAGTCTTGGCTGTAATTTTGTTTGGGATTACTACCGCGACCGAATCAGCAGCAGTGGGCGCTCTAGGTGCACTTTATCTCGCAGGCTTGTCTAAATACTTACAGCGCACTCTATGGTCTAGCGTAGTCGGTGGTGTGATTGGTATTGCGCTTGGGATGATGCGTGGTGATATGGTGACCTTGATTGTCTCCTCTTCATTGGGTGCGTTGTTTGCAGGCACTGCAGTGCCTTGGCTTTGGGATATGCTCTCAAAGCGCAAACTGCTCACCAACATTCAAGAGTCTACCTTCTTAACTGCAAAAACCACTGCCATGGTGTGTTGGTTGTTTGTGGGCTCGGCACTTTTCTCGGCAGTGTTTGCATTGCACGGCGGACAGGGCTTGATTGAGCGTTGGGTATTGAGTATGGATTTGTCGCCCTTGCAGTTTCTGTTGCTCTCGCAAGCGATTATTTTTGTGTTGGGTTGGCCGCTAGAATGGACCGAGATTATTGTTATTTTTGTGCCGATATTTATTCCGCTATTGGCACACTTTAATGTTGATCCGCTACTGTTTGGTACTATGGTTGCCGTGAATCTGCAAGCAGCGTTCTTGTCGCCACCTGTTGCGATGTCAGCCTTTTACTTGAAAGGGGTTGCGCCTAAGCATGTAACCTTGAATCAAATTTTTGCTGGCATGATGCCGTATATGTTGATAGTGATTTTATGCTTGGTCTTTATGTATATTTGGCCAGGTATGACCTTGTGGTTACCAAACTTCCTGTATGGTAATTAATGCGCTCACTCGTTGATTGCGTGACGCAAATGTCCATACTGTGCCAGCAATAGTCGCTAATGCAGCCACTGCCCGAGCAATCGTTGAATCGATTGCTTCGGGTCATGCGAGTGCGGAATCGATAACCGATGCTGCTTTGGCGGTGTGTGCACAACTGGAGCCGCAACTCGGAGCATGGGTGCATTTCAATCCAGAGTATGCGCGAGCGCAAGCCCGATTGTTGGATCAGCAGGGCTTAGGTGAGTTAGATCATCTAGGTGATTTAGATGATCTAGGTAATCAAGGCATCCAAGGCAAGCAAAGGGATAAATTAGCAGGCGCTACCCATACCGCACTCTACGGTGTACCCGTTGGTGTTAAAGATATTATTGATACCACGCACTTGCTCACTGAGTATGGCACTGCATTACATCGCGGTCACCAACCCACCCAAGATGCTGCGATTGTTACACGGCTACGTGCAGCAGGTGCGGTGATACTCGGTAAGACTGTTACGACCGAGTTGGCTACTTATGCGCCAGGTAAAACGCGTAACCCTCATAATCTGGCACACACCCCTGGAGGCTCCTCTAGTGGTTCTGCTGCAGCGGTTGCCGCTGGCATGGTGCCATTAGCGGTGGGCAGTCAGACCAACGGTTCAGTCATTCGCCCTGCAGCGTTTTGTGGTGTCTATGGCTACAAACCCACCAGAGGGTTGATCTCACGCCAAGGGGTATTGCAACAATCGCAAACCCTTGATCAAATGGGATTTTTCGCGAATACCTTAACTGATCTGGCAATGTTGGCTAGAGTGTTAATCCCTGCGGCTGTTGCCTTGCCCACACCGGATGCTTTGTTGACGCTGTCCAATACTAGCAATTTACGTATCGCGGTATTGCAAACACCGCTATGGGATCGTGCTAGTGCTGAGATGCAAGCTGCATTTAATGCCACTGTGACACGTTTGGGCGTGCACGCGCATCGACATCAATGGCCGGATGCGGCTGCAGGAGTTTGGGATTGGCATCGTTGTGTCATGGAAACCGAGATGGCGCATCACTTACAAGATGAATGGCAACGCGGACGCGATCAACTCTCGGAGTCGCTGCGCGGGCAAATCAGTCGTGGCCTACAAACACCAGTGGCCGAATATAGCTATGCGCTGGCACAGATTGATGTCGTTAATGCAGCTTTTGACGCGATCTATGCCAAGCATGATGTGATTTTAACTTTGTCGGTGCCTGGTGCCGCACCGCAGGGCTTAACGTCAACAGGAGATCCCGTGTTTTGTACGCCATGGAGTTATTGCGGCATGCCAGCAATCAATGTACCCTACTTACTCAACAGCGAAGGTATGCCACTCGGTTTGCAATTGCTGGCACCACGCGGCGGCGATGCTCGTCTGCTTCGCGCAACCCAAGTGTTTTCTCAATTGCTAGAGCACTAGCCGTACACGATTTGCTAATGCATTGGCATGAAGATAAGGTATTAAGATACCGGTATGAGCACACCCGTTTCAAAAATTTTTAAAAAACTGTGTGAAGCGCTATTGAAATATGTGAAATATTTGAAAGCATGCGATGACCAAACCAAAAATCCTCATAACGCGCGAAATTTTTGATGAAGCGCTACATTACCTGCAAGCTCATTGCACGGTGATTGATAATCAAGCCGATCAACCCTATAGCAGTGCAGCACTCGCAGCAAAGCTTGCTGATTGTGATGGATTAATGTGCGCACTGACCGATAAAGTGGATGCCGAATTACTGGCCCACGCCCCTAAGCTACAAGCGGTGGCTAATATTGCAGTCGGATATAACAATATTGATGTGCCCGCATGTAGTGCCCGTGGCATACGTGTGACCAATACTCCGGGAGTGTTAGACGACAGCACTGCCGATTTAGCATGGACCTTAATGCTAGGCACTGCCCGTCGTATCACTGAGGTAGAGCGTCGCATTCGGCGGGGTGAATGGACGGGTTGGCGTTTAAAGCAATGGTTGGGTGTTGACGTGCATCATGCCACTTTAGGTATTGTGGGTATGGGTCGTATTGGTCAGGCCATCGCACGCCGCGCCTTTGGTTTTGAAATGTCTGTGATTTATCATAATCGGCAACGCTTAAGTGCTGATATTGAACAGCAAACCAAAGCGCAATATGTCGATTTTGAAACGCTGCTTAAAACTGCTGATTTTATTGTTCTACAAGTGCCGTATTCACCGCAGACGCACCACCTAATTGGCGCAGCTCAACTGGCGATGATGAAACCCACAGCCATTATGATTAATTCAACTCGCGGTGGCGTTGTCGATGACGCAGCGCTCATTGCCGCCTTGAAGCAAGGCACTATTCGTGCTGCAGGACTGGATGTGTTTGAGAACGAACCTAAGCTGAACCCAGAGTTTTTAGAATTGGATAACGTGGTGCTGGCCCCGCATATTGGGAGTTCTACCGAGCACACTCGTCAAGCGATGGCAATGCTTGCCGCACAAAATTTAGTGGCCGCAGTGTGCGGCGAACAACCGCCAAACTGGGTCAACCCACCCCCGGTATAATACCCGCATGAGTTTCTAGATTATGTGGTTTCTAGGCTGAGTAGTTTCTAAATTAAATAGTGTCTAGATCACAGGGATTCTAGAGTATCCGCATCGTACGATTGCCGATTACGGCAACAGAATTGAACATGTGAGTTATGCCGCGCAGTTAATCGACTTGATGGTGCAAGTGATGTTGCCACTAGCCTTGCTGGTGGCGGCGGGTGGTTGTTGGCCGCTGATTTTTAAAGATATCCCGGTTGAGAGCTTGCGCACCAGCTTAAATCGCTTGGTGATGTATCTGTGCTATCCGTGCATTTTATTTGCAGTCGCCGCTACCACGCCAATTACCCGAGAGGTGTTATCCGTGCCCCTATTAGTGGGACTCGCTTCTTTGGTCTCCGGCGGCATACTCTATGTATTATTTTATCGACTACCGTGGTGCCGCCACTTAAGTGACTCAACACGTGCAGTGTTAGTGCTTGGCGGTATGTTTGGAAACACCTTTAACATTGGTGTACCGGTATTAATTTTCTTTTTTGGCGCTGACGCGCTTCGCTATGCGGTGTTTAATGACATGTTGATGACCATGCCATTGGTGTGGACGCTAGGGGTGTGGATTGCTACACGCTTAGGTGTGGATGGTGCAGGCAGTGGGCGACCTGCAGTGTGGCGCATCATGTTAACGATGCCGCCAATCTGGGCGTTTTTATTAGGCACTGCTAGTCAGCAGCTTGACCTATCGTACCCACCCTTGGTGAGTGCTGCACGATTTATAGGCCAGGCCACTATTCCTGTGATTATATTTGTATTAGGCATGACTATTCCTTGGCGCAGACTCACTCCGCGTATCGAAATTTTATCCGCAGCTGGTGTCAAGTTGCTGATCACGCCTTTGGTGGTATGGGGTATTGCCCCCATGCTCTATCAACCGCTACAAGAAGCGCAGTACGCTGCGATCGTTGAAGCCGCCACCCCGGCAATGATGACAACGCTGTTGTTGGCTGATCGTTTTCGATTAGACTCTGCAGCGGCTGCATTATTGATTGGTTGGACCACAATTTTATTTTGGTTATCATTGCCGTTGATCATGGCGCTGGGTTGGATTCAAGCTGGAGTGCCGCATTAACCCTGATCAAGTGTTAGGCTGATATGAAAACGATTTTTAAAAAATAATTAAATTATGAAATATTTAAAAAATCAAAGGGATTAAAAAATTAAAAGTATTGAAAAATCAAAGGGATTAAAAAATCAAAGGGATTAAAAAATATAAGCTATTAAAAAACACGATGGATGTTAAATATTAAAATTATGAAAGTAAGCACATGAGTAAACAAACAATCGGTTGGATCGGGCTCGGGGCGATGGGTCTGCCGATGGCACAGCACGTCATGGCAGCAGGCTATCCGTTAGCGGTGTATGCGCGCCGCGCTGAATCTGCAGCGCCTCTGGTGGCGCAAGGCGCGCAATACTATGCCACCCCTGCTCAGATGGCTGGCCAATGCGATGTGGTGATCACGATGGTGACCGCCGCAACAGATTTTGAAGCAGTGGTATTTGGTGAGCATGGTATTTGTCACAGCATCCGCCCGGGTAGCATGGTGATTGATATGGAAACCATCTCGCCTACAGTGGCGCGTGCGGCCGCCACACGCTTGTCCGGGCAAGGGGTAGCAATGCTTGACGCACCGGTCTCTGGTGGACCCATGGGTGCAGCTGCCGCTAGTTTATCGATTATGGTGGGTGGCACAGCAGCAGATCTAGCCCGCGTGCAAGTGCTTTTAGGGTGTATGGGTAAAACAATCACTCATGTGGGTGAGAGTGGAGCTGGGCAAATCACCAAAGCGTGTAATCAACTCGCGCTCTTAGTCACTGCACAAGGGGTGGCCGAAGCACTACACATGGCTTCATCATTAGGCGCTGACCCAGCGCTGGTGCGCCAGGTATTGCTGGGAGGTGTAGCCTCCAGTCGGGTGCTCGAGTTGTTTGGTGAGCGCATGGTGCAACAACACTTTGAGCACGGCATAGATACACGGCTCTATCACAAAGACATGGCTATTATTTTAGAGCTTGCACACAGTGCGGGGTTGGCCTTGCCGTGTAGTGCCTTAGTCATGCAACAAATTAATGCTTTAATGGGGCAGGGGCGAGGGCGTGAGGATCTGGCTGCCTTAATTACGGTGTTAGCACAAACATCCAAACCACAGTTAAAGGAATGACGATGAAATTTGGGGCCATTATTATTGGTGATGAAATACTCTCGGGAAAACGTCAAGACAAGCACCTATCGACAGTGATTAGCACATTAGCCGAGCGTGGGCTTGAATTATCATGGGCGCAATATATCGGTGATGATCCACAATTCATTATCGACACCCTGCGCCGTACCTTTGCGAGTGCTGATGTGGTGTTTAGTTTTGGCGGTATTGGCGCAACCCCAGATGATCACACCCGACAATGTGCGGCTACTGCGGTCGACAAGGCGTTGGTATTGCATCCAGATGCAGAAGCAGAAATCCGAGCCCGTTTTCACGAAGACCCCAAAGGCGTGACGCCGCAACGGTTGAAAATGGGTGAATTTCCCCAAGGTTCAGCAATTATTCCCAACCCCTACAATCGCATCCCAGGATTCCAATATCAGCAACATTATTTCCTGCCAGGCTTTCCAGAGATGGCATGGCCAATGCTGGCATGGGTACTGGATACCCACTATGCCAATGCCGGTGGGGTGGGTGCGGTTGAGGCAGCAATTATTGTGCGCGAAGCGGGCGAGAGTCAGTTAATCGACTTAATGAATCAATGCCTGGCTCAATACCCGGCACTTAAAGTATTTAGCTTGCCGCGGGTGACACCAGAGCGTTATATCGAATTGGGTGTGAGAGGTGCTGCAGCCGATGTGGCTAGAGGCATTGCGATGCTAGAGGCAGGTGTCACTGCCATGGGCTTTCCGTGG
>Ga0114971_10000291_pt1 | contig 31965 bp, 30 predicted proteins | sample M_140625_MF_Meta_FD_87320 | JGI IMG/M metagenome (GOLD analysis project Ga0114971, IMG submission 87320) | Freshwater microbial communities from Lake Montjoie, Canada to study carbon cycling - M_140625_MF_MetaG | ecosystem: Environmental > Aquatic > Freshwater > Lake | place: Lake Montjoie... | reverse complement strand
GGTTTAATTTTTATGCGATATTTCCCATGTCTGCCAAAAGCCCCAAGGACATTGAGCGCTTGGTTCAACTGTGCATCAAAGATTTGCCCGAGCAAGCGTGGTGGTACTTGAACGACGAGTTGACCGATCGAAGTGAAAAGTTTTTGGCCAGTGAAATCATTCGCGAAAAATTATTTCGCCTAACGGGCGACGAGTTGCCCTACACCTCTACGGTGGTCATCGATAAGTTCACCGAAGAGCCAGGCCGATCGGTAGCGCGCATGATCAAAATTGCCGCCACCATTGTGGTCGAGCGCGAAGGCCACAAGGCCATGGTCATAGGTGAAAAAGGTGAAAAACTCAAAAGAATGGGCACGGATGCGCGCCAAGAGTTGGAGCGCCTCTTGCAAGCCAAGGTGTTCTTAGAGATTTGGGTGAAGGTGCGCTCAGGGTGGGCCGATGACGAGGCTCGGGTGAAGAGCTTTGGCTACGAATAAAAAAAGCGCCCTGGCCCGCACGCTAGATGAGCCGTCCTTTGTGCTGCACCGCTATCCCTGGAGCGAGTCGAGTTTGGTCTTGGATGTGTTCACCCGACACCAGGGTCGCGTGGTCTTGGTGGCCAAAGGTGCCAAGCGACCGCACTCCAACTTCAGACCCATTTTGATGCCCTTGCAGCCCTTGAGTTTGGGTTTCAGTGGAGAGCAAGAGGTGAGGAATTTGTCCAGTGCTGAGTGGAGCGGTGGGCATGTGATGCCTCAGGGAGAGTCCTTGTTGAGCGGTTTTTATTTGAATGAGTTGCTGCTCAAGTTGTTGGCCCGTGAGGATCCCCATCCTGAGTTGTTTGATGTGTACAAAGATGTGGTGAAGATTTTGTCGGGTGGGTTTGAGCAAACCTTGGGCCCCTTGCTCAGAACGTTTGAGCTTTTGATGTTGTCGTATTTGGGGCATTTGCCCAACTTGACGTGTCAAACCGCCACCCTTGAGCCCATCAAGGAGTTGGAGCTTTATCGCTTGATGCCAGAGGTAGGTCTTGCCCAGGCAATGGTGAAAGACATCATGGCCGCAACAGATTCGAGCGTTTTGAGTGAAGTCACCGAGCCTGTGGCATGGGACACACAGTCCTTTGCCCATCGCTCAAAAACGCAGACGTTGAGCGGTCGACATTGGATGGCCTTGTCTAAAGCCTTGCAATCCCCCAATGCCTTGACCAGCACCTTGCGCTTGTGCGCGGAGATGGACGCACCCTCTCGCCAAGCCTTGCAATCTCAATTGAGACAAGTCATTCATTTTCATTGCGGTTTGGGCACTTTGAAGACCAGACAGTTTATGATTGACATCCAAGCGTTGTAGAGTTTGTCTTGTTGAATGGAATGCGTGTTTTTGAGTCTTTAAAATTAACCCATCTGCCCCATGTCTGAATCTTTTTTGACGGCCCAAGAACAAACCACCGGTGCAACGGCTTTGTCGGTGAATTTAAACAAAGTGGCTTTATTGCGAAACGCCAGAGCGTTGGACATTCCAAGCGTTCTGAAGGCCGCACGGGTGTGCTTGCAAGCGGGGGCCCATGGGCTGACCGTTCACCCAAGGCCCGATGCCAGACACATTCGAGAAAGCGATGTGTTGCAGCTCAGTGGGCTTTTGAAAGAGTGGCCCACGCGAGAGTTCAACATCGAGGGCAACCCCTTTCACAACCTCATGGATTTGGTGCAAAGGTTTCGCCCGCATCAAGCCACCTTGGTGCCCGATAGCATGGAGCAGTCCACCAGCGACCATGGTTGGCAGTTGCCCAAAGACATGGACGCTTTGAGGCCCATTGTGCAGCAATTAAAGGACTGGCAAGTGCGTGTGAGTTTGTTCATGGACCCCATTGCAGACATGATGATTCATTGCAAAGCGTTGGGTGTACAACGCGTGGAGTTGTACACAGAGGGTTTTGCGCGCGCGCATGCAAAGGACTTGCAGGGCAACACCACACACCATGCAAGACAAGCCATCCAGCCCTACATTGAAGCTGCCAAGGCCGCTCAAGCCTTGGGACTGCAGGTGAACGCGGGGCATGATTTGAGTGCTTTGAATTTGAAGTACTTCTTATCGCACGTGCCGCGCGTCAAAGAGGTCTCCATTGGACAGGCGTTCATGGCAGATGCTTTGGAGAATGGCTACGCATCCACGGTGCAGTTGTACCTTGATCAAATGACTGGGGCGCTTAAGCCATGACATTCAATCAAAGGGTCTTTGGCATTGGCACCGACATTTGTGATATTCGCCGCATTCGTCAAACCCATGAGCGCTATGGGAGACGGTTTTTAGAGAAGATCTTGACGCCCAAAGAGTTGGAGGCGTTCACGCGACGCTTTGAAAGATCCCCCGAGCGTGGCGTGAGATATTTGGCCACTCGGTTTTCAGCCAAAGAGTCTTTCAGCAAGGCCATTGGACTTGGCATGAGAAGTCCCATGACTTGGCGCTCGTGTGAAATAGTCAATGCGCCAAGTGGTGAGCCACAGATTGTGCTCTACGCCAAACTCAAAGTGTGGTGCGAAGACCGGGGCCTGAGTGCCAAAGTCAGCGTCTCTGATGAGACCGATTACGCCATCAGCTTTGTCAACGTTTTGCAAAACCTTGATCGATCAACCCATTCACCATCCTCCATATGAAAAACATCTCTAAGTCCCTGGCCTTAAAGAGAAGATTCAAAGACGCTTTTGTGCACTCTCCCATCTTGCTCGATATCAATGGCTTGGAGTTGACTCGGGAGGATCGACGTCGATTGCTTCACCCCTTAACGGGTGGGGTGATTTTGTTTGCCAGGAACTGGCACAACAAAAAACAGCTGAGCGCGCTGTGCCTGGAGATCAAATCCTTGCGCGCTGAGTTGCTCATTTGCGTTGACCACGAGGGCGGGCGGGTGCAGCGCTTTAGGACCGATGGCTTTACGCATTTGCCACCGATGTTGACTCTTGGAGAGCAGTGGTCTGCCAAGGAGGCACTTGCAAATCGCAATGACGGGTGGTCGGTCTTGGAGGCCACCAATAGAGCCACTGCCATGGGGTTTGTGATGGCCAGTGAGCTCAGAGCTTGTGGCGTGGACTTTAGCTTTGCGCCGGTGCTTGATTTGGACCATGGCAGGAGCGATGTGATTTTTGATCGAGCGTTTCACCGCGACCCAAGAGTCGTGAGCATGTTGTCCAAAAGTTTCATGGAGGGCATGTTTCAAGCTGGCATGGCCAATTGTGCAAAGCATTTTCCCGGGCATGGGTTTGTGCAGGCCGACTCTCACACGGAATTGCCCTTTGATCACCGCAGCCTCAATGAGATCATGAATGACGACGTTTTACCCTACAAAGCTTTGAGCAGTACGGTGATGAGCATCATGCCCGCGCATGTGATTTACCCGCAAGTTGACTCGCGACAAACGGGATTTTCTAAAGTGTGGTTGCAACAAGTTTTGCGCGAACAGTTGGGCTTTGCGGGTGCAATCATCAGCGATGATTTGTCCATGCAAGGGGCCAGAGAGCTTGACGGCAAAATCCTCTCTTATGCCAAGGCTGCCGCTCAGGCCTTGAATGCGGGTTGTGATCTGTTGCTGCTTTGCAATCAAAGTGTGATCAAGGCTGGGCAAACGCACAGCGATATCTTGGACGTCTTTTTGCAAGAGCTTGGCGAGTCCTTGCTTGAGGGTGAGTGGACGCTTAGCGAAAAGAGTGAATACCGACGCCGTGCCCTTTTGGGCCACGGTCCCGCCATGACATGGTCTGATTTGATGCGTGACCCACGGTATCAAAACGCGATTGCGCACACGCTGAACGCCAGTCTCTGATTGCCCCTAAATGTGCAATTTATCTTGTACAAAGCGAATTTGTGGTTCAATAGCGGTTAGACTGGATACAGATTTGGGGTATGTCTCAAATCTTGACTCCCAACCTTAGGAACGCTTTTGGCAACCAAATCGGGAAAAATGCAAGTCGATGGCAGTGGCCTTCGATTCACCAGCCGTGAAAACGGTTCTCCATTTATCGGCATGGGCAAAGTGGGCGAGACCATGTCTTGCATCAAATGTGGGATCCATAAGCCAAGAAGGTTGGGCAGTCAAAGAAGATTTGTTGGAGGGCTTGCTTTTTTTTGTTTTGAGTGCAAGCCTGCCCTTTTGGTGCCGCCGAAAGTGGCATAAACTCACCCTCAGGGGCTTTGGGGTTGTGTTGTTGCAGCTTTGAGGCCCAAGGTTTTTTTTCTTAACTGGCCAGCATTGTCTCCAAGTAGACGAGTGGTCAAACTTCATCCCGCGATCATGGCAACACCGAACTACAATTACGAAAAACGCCAAAGAGAACTGGCCAAGAAAAAGAAAAAGGAAGAAAAGCTCAAAGAGCGTGAGTCCCGCAAAGTCGAGGGCGAGGGAGAAGCTCCAAGCAGCGATCAGCCTTTGGGCGAACACCCCGTTCAGTCCCCCAGCAACCCCTGACTGGCTGCTCTTTAAAGACTCAGTGCTCTCTTTTTAAGGCGGGAAACAAAATCACATCCCGAATGCTTGGACTGTTGGTGAGCATCATCATCAAACGATCAATGCCAATGCCACAACCTGCGGTCGGGGGCATGCCGTATTCAAGAGCGCGGACAAAGTCATGGTCAAAGAACATGGCTTCATCATCTCCACTGTCTTTTTTGGCGACCTGGGCATTGAAGCGTTGGGCTTGATCCTCTGCGTCATTCAATTCGCTAAAGCCATTGCCAAACTCTCTGCCTGTGATGTAGAGCTCAAAGCGCTCTGTGACACCAGGCTTGGTGTCACTCTGTCTGGCCAAGGGGGAGATCTCTACCGGGTGCTCACAAATGAAGGTGGGTTGCCACAAGTGACTCTCAACCGTTTCTTCGAAGTACTTGACTTGCAGGCCTGGCAAAGAGAGCGTTGAGAGTCGGTCTTTTTCTTCATTGAGCCCGAGTGTCTTGAGCGCTTGGACCAACCACTGAGCGTCCTCTACACGCACATCGCTTGGGCCATATTTCACAATCGATTGGGGGATGGTGAGTCTTTCAAACTCTTGGCTCAAGTCCACCGCTTTGTCTGCGTAGTTGAGGTGCAAGGTGCCCACCGTGCTCAGAGCCACACTTCGGATCAACTCTTGCGTGAAGGTCATCAAGTCCAAGTAGGTCCAATAAGCCGCATAAAACTCCATCATCGTGAACTCAGGATTGTGGCGAACGGAGATGCCCTCATTGCGAAAATTTCGATTGATCTCAAACACGCGTTCAAAACCGCCAACGATGAGTCGTTTCAAATACAACTCGGGTGCAATTCGCAAGAACATTTCTTGATCGAGTGCGTTGTGATGGGTGGCAAAGGGCTTGGCATTGGCGCCTCCCGGAATGGGATGCAACATGGGTGTTTCGACTTCCAAAAAATCATGTTTGACCATGAACTCTCGCATGCTGGTGATCGCTTTGGAGCGCGATTTAAAGCGCTCTCTGGTGCTCTCATCGACCATCAAGTCGATGTAGCGTTGGCGATATTTCACCTCTTGATCTTTCATGCCATGAAATTTGTCCGGCATGGGTCTCAAACTCTTGGTGAGCAGTCGGATTTCACTGGCGTGGATGGAGAGCTCTCCTGTTTTGGTGAAAAACAAATGCCCCTCAGCAGCAACGATGTCTCCTAAATCCCAGTGTTTGAAGCGCTCATAGCACTCCTCGCCCACATGCTCTTTGGTGATGTAGACCTGAATTTTGGACGTGCTGTCTTGCAGCGTTGCAAAACTTGCCTTGCCCATCACGCGTTTGAGCATCATGCGACCCGCTACCTTGACTCGGATGTGAGCCTCTTTGAGCTCCTCGGGGGGGCGCAAATTGAACTCATCGTGAAGCGCTTTGGCGTGGTGTGTGGGTTTGAAGTCGTTGGGGAATGCGACCCCTTGCCCAGATTGCTCTAGCGCTTTGAGGACTTTGAGTTTTTCTCGTCTTTCGTGGATGAGTTGGTTCTCATCGACGGGCGAGGCGCTCTCGTGGACGGTCGTGTGAGCGGGGTCATTGGGGGCTAATTTGGGATCGGTCATGGGGTCGCGTTGCTGTGAAGATGGGAGTGATGAGGGATGAGTGATGAGCGATGAGCGATGATTGGGGGGAGCAGAAACGGTGTTCAAAAAAACGTGTGTCACTGAGCTGTTGATTTAACCCTCAAGGGTGTTTATAGCAAGGCGTCGTGAGGTTGTCGCAAAAGAATGGCCAAGCTCGTGGCGATGGTTTTTCTCAAGTCGCGTCTGTCACAAATCATGTCAATGGCCCCTTTGCTTTGGAGGAACTCTGAGCGTTGAAAGCCCTCAGGCAAGGTCACGCGAACGGTGCTCTCGATGACCCGAGGACCGGCAAAGCCAATCAAGGCCTTGGGCTCTGCAATGACCAAGTCACCAATGAACGCAAAACCCGCGGAGACACCGCCCATCGTGGGGTCGGTCAGCACGCTGATGTAGGGCAACCCCTTTTTTGCAAGCTTGGTCAAAGCTGAATTGGTTTTGGCCATTTGCATGAGAGAGAGCAAGCCCTCTTGCATGCGCGCGCCTCCAGTGGCTGTAAAGCACAAGAAGGGCACCTTTTGTTCCAAGGCCGTGGTGACGCCACGGACAAACCGCTCACCCACCACCGAGCCCATGCTCCCGCCCATGAAGTCAAACTCAAAGCATGCAGCCACGACATTGATTTGGTGAACACTGCCGCCCATGACCACCATCGCATCGGTTTCTCCAGTTTGTTCAATGGCTTGTTTTAAACGCTCAGGATATTTGCGCGAGTCTTTGAATTTCAAGGGGTCAACGGGAATGACCTCTTGGCCAATCTCGTAGCGGCCTTCAGGATCCAAGAAAGCATCCAAGCGCATGCGCGCAGAGATTCTGTGGTGATGGGCGCAGGTGGGGCAGACATTTTGATTTTGTTCCAAATCGTTGTTGTACAAGACCGTCTCGCAACTCGGGCACTTCACCCACAGCCCCTCGGGCACGCTTCTGCGGTCTGCAGGATCGGTGGGTTGAATTTTGGGAGGCAGTAATTTTTCAAGCCAACTCATGGGTTGCTCCTTTTGAGGGCGCACAAGCGCCAAACGGTTTGAGGCCAAGGCATTTTAATGCGCATCAAGTGCTTCACGAATCTCGCTGATAAAGGCCGATACACCACTGAGTTTGTCAGCCTCGCTGCCCGCTTGTAAGAGTTCAATCAATTTGGTCCCAATGACCACGGCATCTGCAACTTTTGACAATGCTTTGGCCGAGTGTTTGTCTCGAATTCCAAAACCTACGCCTACAGGAATGTGCACGTGTTGTCTAATTTGCGGCAGCATGCGCTCAACGGCTTGCGTATCGAGGTGACCTGCCCCCGTGATGCCCTTTAGAGAAACATAGTACACGTAACCACTGGCCACTTTGGAGACAAGTTGCATGCGCTCAGGCGTGCTGGTGGGTGCCAACAAAAAAATCAAATCCATGTCTTTGTCTTTGAGGCGTTTGGCAAACTCTGCGCACTCTTCAGGCGGATAGTCAACCACCAAAACGCCATCCACACCCGCCCGGTGGGCGTGATCGATGAAGGCCCAAGCGCCGTGTTGGTGATCATAACTCTCGATGGGGTTGGCGTAGCCCATTAGGACCACAGGGGTTGTTGAATCGCTTTGTCGAAAAGCTTTGACGCAGGCCAACACTTCGATCATACCCACGCCAAAACTCAATGCATGCTCTCCTGCTTTTTGGATCACAGGTCCATCGGCCATGGGGTCGCTAAAGGGGACTCCTAGCTCTATGATGTTGGCGCCTGATTTGACCAAGGTGTGCATCAATTCAACCGTGATCTGTGGGCTTGGGTAGCCACACATGATGTAAGGAATCAGTGCGGTTTGTTGGTGCGCAAGAAGGTGTTGGAAGGTGGTTTGAATTCTATTCATGGCACGATGTGTATGGCGTGTGAGGCACCGCCCTTGACCTCTTGGCCTTGGCAACTGGGGCGGCAATAAAAGTCTGCATGGCTCAAGTCTGCAACCGTGCCAATGTCTTTGTCCCCTCGCCCAGAGAGGTTGACCAAAATAGATTGGTCTTGGTGCATGGTTTTTGCAAGCTTCATGGCATAGGCCACCGCATGGCTCGATTCCAGCGCAGGAATGATGCCCTCGGTGCGACACAGGTAGTGAAAGGCTTGGAGCGCTTCCTCGTCCGTGATGCCCACGTACTGCGCTCTGCCGATGTCTTTGAGGTAGGCGTGTTCAGGCCCCACGCCAGGATAATCCAATCCCGCAGAAATGCTATGGGTTTCGGTGATTTGGCCTTGTGCATTTTGCAAGATGTATGTTCTGTTGCCATGCAAAACGCCAGGAACGCCGCGTTGCAAGGAGGCAGAATGTTTGCCGCTCTCAAGTCCTTCGCCGGCCGCTTCCACGCCAATCAATTGCGTGTTTTGAAAATCGATGTAGGGATAAAAAATCCCCATGGCGTTGCTGCCTCCACCCACACAGGCCACCACCGCATCGGGTTGTTGTCCTTTGTGCATCAAGGGCATTTGTTCAATGCACTCCGCGCCAATCACACTTTGAAAGTCTCTCACCATCATGGGGTAAGGATGGGGCCCGGCCACGGTGCCAATGATGTAGAAGGTGTTCTCTACATGGGTGACCCAATCTCTAAGGGCTTCGTTCAGTGCGTCTTTAAGCGTTTTGCTCCCGCTCTCTACAGGGACCACTGTTGCGCCAAGGAGTTTCATGCGATAGACATTGGGGCTTTGGCGCTTGACGTCTTCGCTTCCCATGTAGACCACGCATTCAAGGCCATAGCGTGCGCAAATGGTGGCGGTTGCAACGCCATGCTGGCCCGCGCCGGTTTCTGCGATGACGCGCGGTTTGCCCATGCGTTTGGCCAACATGGCTTGACCAATGGTGTTGTTGACCTTGTGTGCACCCGTGTGATTCAAGTCTTCGCGTTTAAGGTAGATTTGAGCACCGCCCATTTCTTGACTCATGCGTGCGGCATGGTAAATCGGGGAGGGTCGGCCCACAAAGTGCTTTAATTCGCTTTTAAATTCGGCCATGAATTGCTCGTCGAATTGGTACTTGGCGTAGGCCGCCTTAAGCTCTTCAATGGCGTGGGTGAGCGTCTCGCTCACAAAGCTGCCGCCATAGGGTCCGAAGTGTCCACTCAGATCGGGTTGTTGGTAGGTTGGGTTCATAAGGGCGTAGAAAATAAGGTTTGAGGTGTGCTTTGAGCTGACCCGAGGGCATGCGTGTTGGGGGGCCAAGGAGCGAATCAAGGGGCTGCGCAGTTTTACGCCAAGTCCTCTCACCATCGGACTTCAAGTCAAGAAAAGGACTTCATGCAAAAAATTCGCATCCCTTGGCTTACCTTGAAGTGTGCTCCGCTTGGCGCACGGCTTGAACAAATTGATGGATGAGTTGAGCATCTTTGATGCCCTTGCTGGCCTCCACGCCAGAGCTGACATCCACGCTAAAGCTGCGACCGCGCGTTTTTAAGGTGTGAATGGCGTCGCCCACGTTTGCAGGTGTGAGTCCACCAGACAGCACGAGGTGAGCGTTGACGTTTTGAGGAATCAGTGACCAATTGAATGTTTTTCCGCCCCCGCCATAACCTGGAACAAATGCGTCCAACAAAATGGCATGGGCTGTTTGATATTGATGGCTATATTCTACGAGTTCGCAGGGTATTTGGGGGGTGTTTTTGTCCCAATCTTCCCTTGTTTCTAAGGGCATTCTTAAGGCCCGAATGTAGCGCCGACCCGTAAGCTTGGCCATTTTGTCACAAAATGCTGGGCTTTCATCCCCATGGAACTGCAACCAAGCGCTGGGCACGGCGTCGCAGGCTTGGCGAATGTCGTCTTCTGAGGCGTTGACGAACAGCAAAACCGGTGTGATGAAGGCGGGCAGTCGATTTGCCAAGCCATGGGCCCGCTCAGGGCTGATGAAGCGAGGGCTTTTTTCATAAAAAACAAAGCCAATGGCATTGACCCCCGCTTGCGCGCAAGCGTCAACGTCCTCTTCTCGCGTGAGGCCACAAACTTTGATGGGTGTATGGTAAAAGGGTGGAAAAGTCATGGTCAAAGGATCCAATCATAGCTTGGAGTGCCCATGGGCAGGCCCCAGTGAGCGTCATAGCACGGGCCTAAAAAATACAGCCCTTGCGCCGAGAAGGTTGGGGCCGCTTGTTTGCGATCTCTTGCTAGGATCACCCTTTGCACCCATTGGGGTTCTCGTGCGCCTATTCCCACTTGCACCAAGCAACCGATCAGGTTGCGAATCATGTGATGCAAAAACGCATTGGCTTCAAAGTCAAAGCGGTAGTAAGCGTGCCCCGGGTGAGAGCTCTTTTGAACAATGTCTGCATGCATGAGCGTTTTGACAGGCGAGAGGGCTTGACACTGCGAGGCGCGAAATGAGGAGAAGTCATGGGTGCCCAAAAGGTGACGACTGGCTTCTTGCATGGCAGCCAAGTCCATGGGCTTGGCCATCCAGCCCACGCGTTGGTGCTCGATGCTGGGGCGAACAGCGCTTTGGAGCAGCAAGTAGCTGTAGCGCCTAGAGCGCGCACACGCCCTTGCATGAAACTCTGCAGGCATCTCTTGTGCCCACTGTATGGCCACGTCTGAGGGCAAGTAGCGGTTGGTGCCACGCACCCAGGAGTTCAAATCTCGATCGACCGGTGCGTCAAAGTGCACGACTTGCTGCAAGGCGTGAACACCAGCATCGGTGCGACCCGCACACAGGGTTTTAATGGGCGACTGCGAAAAGGCCAGGAGTGCTTTTTCCAATTGATCCTGGACGGTCTGGGTGGAGAGTTGGCTTTGCCAGCCTTCGTAGTTTTGTCCACTGTAAGACAGTCCAAAGGCAATGCGACTCAAATTCAGCCTCTTTCAGTGAGCCAGGCCTGCGCTTGTTGCAAGAGATCTCCAGATGCTTGTTGCGCAACTTCTTGCACAATGGCACGAGCGGTGTGCTGTTGCCCAACTTGCCAAAGCTCTTGAGCCAAATCAAATCGCACTTGAAGTGGGTTTTCTGCGTCCTTGCCAGTTGCGCTCGGGTCTTGAACTGGTTCGCTCTCAGGGGTGAGGCTGGGCTCTTGGATGGAGGGAAGTTCCAAGTCAAAATCAATGTTGACATGATCCTTGAGGCTACCAGGGTGTGTGCTCACGTTGGCACCAGGTTGAGCAAACTCTAACTCATCTTCATGCGTGGCAGCTTCTTTTTGCGCAAACACATCGGGCTCCAAAGGCTTGAGGGGTTTAGCCGAGACCCTCAAGCTTGAGGGGATGGGTGTTTCGATGTCAAAGATGGAGCTTGGACGACTCAAGGGGTCGACCTCTTCGCTTGAGCTGGACACGAGTCCTTGTCGATCCCTGGTTTTCCAAAGTGCCAGGAGGACCAAAAACCCAAACAACGCGCCAGCCAAGACGGGGCTCAATGGATTTTGAAGCCACTGAGACATGCGTGACTTGAGCGTGGGCATGCCCTCAGAAGCAAGGCCTGCTGGGTCTGTGCCGCTGGTGTTTTGATCGGCAATTTGACCCAACTCTTTGAGGTTTTGCTTGACCTGGCTGGCTTCTTTGAGGTTTTGTTGGGTTTGAAGTTCTTTGGCGGTCTGCTCCGTGGTTTTTGCACCCTTGCTGTTGGGCTTGGAGAGCTTCAATTCGTCTTGGCTCTTCGTTGTCGGCACTTGCGCCTTGGGGCTGACGACGCCGCTTGCTGATTGAGGATCAAGTTGGATGGTGTTCGAGGCGGATTTTTTAATTTTCGCAACCAAACTTTGACGGTATTGTTCAAAGTCAAGTTGTTGCGCTTTCAACTCCTCGCGAGCTTGAGGGATGTTGATAGACAGGGCCTGGGCGCTGGTGGGCAGGGTCAAAACCGTGTCCGCACGCAAGCGGTTGATGTTTTGATTCACGAAGGACTTGGGGTTGGCTCTTAAAAGGGCCACGAGCATTTGTTCGTAGGTGATGGGGGCGCTTGCATATTGCTTTGCAATGGCGCTGGCCGTATCGCCCTCGGCAACCACGATGGTGTTTTCTTTGGCGGGAGCAAGGGCTCGCGTGTTGGTGTCTAGCAGTACACCAATCTCTTTAAGTTCAGAGCCACTACGCCACTGCAGATCAATCAATAAACTCAAAAAAGATTGTGAGGCGGGCTTGTCCGACGTGATGGCAATGATGTTCAAGCCCTTGGTGTTTTTCGTCAATCTTGCTTTAGCGCCAATGGAGATGAGGGTAGACGCATCGTCGCCCAAGAGCTTGCTTTGGTAGGTGCTTGAAGGCGCAATGCCAACTTGAAGATCCTTCAGCTCCTCGGGGTTGATTGCAGAGATTGGGATGTCGATTTTTAAGGGCTCACCTTGTTTTGACAGCATCAAGGGTCGGCCAAGATCAATGGCAACTGCGGAAAGTGCAAAAGCCTGCATGAGGCTTAAGCAAAGGAGGTTTTTAGTTAGTTGCATTCTTTTCTTGTCTTTGCGATGGTAGACGTGTGTGGTTTGTAAAAAAAGGTCATGTTGAACTTTTCATGTGAGGCTGGCTAAAGGGCGTCAAAAGACGTAGAGGCTTTGGAATGGGTGACGTATCAAAAGTTCGGTGAGTTCAGTCAGTTCAGTCAGTTCACTGGACCCAAGCTCCAAAGGCACATGCCAAATCAAAATGCCCTGAGGTAACCCTCATTGTCTGCCCTAGTTTAAAAAATGAAACAAGTACCTCGCTTCTCTAAGGCACATTGTCCCATGCCTAGATTGCTTTGGGATTACAGAATTCGAGGAACTTTAAGCTTCAAGTAAAATCCTAAGCATCCTTCTCAAAGGCTCTGCAGCACCCCAAAGCAGCTGATCGCCCACGGTGAATGCGCCTAAAAAGTCTTCACCCATGGCCAGTTTATGCAACCGTCCCACTGGCACATCCAACTTGCCTGTGACTGCGGCTGGAGTAAGTAAGCGCTCACTTTGCTCTCTTTCATTCGGGACCACTTTGACCCAGTCATGGGCGCTGGACAAGAGGGCTTGAATGTCGGCCATGGGCACATTTTGCTTCATCTTCACCGTCAAGCCTTGTGAGTGACAGCGCATGGCCCCAATGCGAACACACAGGCCATCAATGGCAATGCTGCCGGGTGTTCTAAAGGCAGGCAAGCCCAAAATTTTGTTGCACTCAGAGCCGCCTTTCCACTCTTCTTTGCTTTGCCCATGATCAACCGGCACATCAATCCAAGGAATCAAGCTTCCAGCCAGTGCGGCACCTCGAAATTGAGTGCTTGGAAAGTGTTCGCTGCGCAAGGCGTGGGTGACTTTCCTGTCGATGTCTAAAATGGCTGAGGCGGGGTTTGCCAAATCATCTTTGACACTGGCATGAAGAGCGCCCATTTGTTCCAGCAATTCACGCATGTTTTGAGCGCCTGCTCCTGAAGCGGCTTGGTAGGTCATGGCCGAGATCCATTCAACCAAGCCTGCTTTGAACAAGCCAGCCATGGCCATGAGCATGAGACTGACCGTGCAATTGCCACCAATCCAGTCGCGTGTGCCATTGACCAAGCCTTTGTCAATCATCGCTCGATTCACTGGATCCAAGATGATGATGGCCTCAGGGGCCATGCGAAGGGCGTTGGCCGCATCAATCCAGTGCCCACGCCAGCCTGCAGACCTCAACTTGGGATGTATCTCTTTGGTGTAGTCACCTCCTTGTGAGGTGATGATGATGTCACACTTGCGCAGCGAATCAAGGTGGTGAGCGTCTAAGAGGAGTTGATCATTTTTGGCCATTGAAGGCGCCGCGCCGCCAACATTGGAGGTGGAGAAAAAAACGGGTTCAATCAGTGAAAAGTCATCTTGCGCAAGCATTCTTTCCATCAAAACGGAGCCAACCATGCCTCTCCAACCCACAATCCCCACCACATTTTTTTTGTGATTCGTAATCAAGATGAAATCCCCAATGTGTCAAATTAAAAATAAAACTTGAACCCCAAGCTCAGACCAAACTCTTTAAGGCTTTGGCAACTGCATTGCCCATTTCTTGGGTGTTGACTTTTGTCGTGCCTTGGGAATAGATGTCAGCGGTTCTGAGCCCTTGGCTTAAAACGAGTTTGACGGCGGCTTCAATCAAATCGGCTGCTTGAGCTTCTTGCAATGAAAACCTGAGCATCATGGAGGCACTCAAAATCGTCGCCAATGGGTTAGCGATGCCTTGGCCCGCAATATCTGGGGCGCTGCCGTGGCTGGGTTCGTACAGGCCTTGATTGTCCTTGTTCAAGGAGGCGGAAGGCAACATGCCAATGGAGCCCGTGAGCATGGCAGCAGCATCGGACAAAATATCGCCAAACATATTGCCCGTGACGACGACGTCAAATTTTTTCGGGGCTTTGACCAATTGCATGGCTGCGTTGTCCACATACATGTGATCCAGTGCCACATCCGGGTATTGCAATCCAATCTCGGTGACCACGTCCTTCCACAACTGGAAGGTCTCAAGCACATTGGCTTTGTCCACACTGGTCACGCGCTTAGAGCGCTTTTGAGCGGCTTGAAAGGCCACGTGGGCAATTCTCTCAATCTCTGGACGAGAGTAGCGCATCGTATCAAAGGCTTCCTCCGATCCTGGGAAGTGGCCATCGCTTGCGACGCGCCGCCCCCGGGGTTGACCAAAGTAGATGTCTCCGGTGAGTTCGCGAATGATCAAGATGTCCAAGCCAGAGACCAATTCGGGCTTCAAGCTGGAGGAAGCCACCAGCTCGGCATAACAAATGGCGGGACGAAAGTTGGCAAATAAACCCAAGTGCTTTCTCAAGCCTAAGATGGCTTGCTCTGGACGCAGTGCACGCTCGAGTTTGTCGTACTTCCAATCTCCAACAGCACCAAATAAAATTGCATCAGACTCTTTCGCCAAATTCAAGGTGCTCTCAGGCAGCGGGTGACCCAGGAGATCAAAGGCCGTTCCTCCAACCGGAGCGTGTGTGATTTCAAGAGGCAAGGACAACACATCCAACACCTTCAAAGCCTCAACAACAATCTCTTGTCCAATCCCGTCACCAGGGAGTACAGCAATCTTTTTCATGGTCGTTTTTAAAATAAGGGGTCAAACAATTCAAGTCCAAGCCAAGGTGCAATGTAGGCGGGTGTACGCGATGGGTTTGATCAAGTCTAAGGTGCAAGGGTATGCGCAAGCCACGGCTTGGTGGCCAAGCGATGGGTCTCAAAGTCTCGGATTTTTTGAGAGTGATGAAGCGTCAAACCAATGTCATCCAAACCATTGATCAAACAGTGCTTTCTGAAGGCTTCAACCTCAAAGGGGGTTTCCTGGCCTTGGGCGCGCACGATCACTTGGCGCTCTAGGTCAACCGTGAGTTGATAGCCCACAAAGCCAGACACCTCATTAAAGAGCTGATCGATGATGCGCTCAGGCAAGACAATGGGCAATAAGCCATTTTTAAAACAATTATTAAAAAAAATGTCCGCGTAGCTGGGTGCCAAAATGGCCCTGAAACCAAATTGATCGATGGCCCACGGTGCATGCTCACGCGAAGAGCCACAACCAAAATTCTTTCGAGCAAGCAAAATCGATGCGCCTTTGTAGCGCGCTTGATTTAAGACGAAGTCGGGGTTGATTTTTCTGCTCGTGGGGTCTTGCCCAGGAAAACCTTCATCCAAATAGCGCCAATCATCAAATAAATTGGGGCCAAAGCCGGTTTTTTTAATTGATTTTAAAAATTGTTTGGGAATGATGGCATCTGTATCTACATTTTCGCGGTCTATGGGAGCGACCAAACCCTTTAAGGTTAAAAACTTTTGCATTTTTGTGCCTCGCCTCTTAAGAAAATTTTCGTATGTCAACAAAGTGGCCATGAATGGCTGCGGCAGCGGCCATGGCAGGGGAGACCAAATGGGTGCGACCCCCTGCGCCTTGACGGCCTTCAAAGTTTCGATTGCTCGTTGATGCGCAACGCTCACCAGGCTCGAGTCTGTCTGCATTCATGGCCAAACACATGGAGCAACCAGGCTCGCGCCACTCAAACCCTGCGGCCTTGAAAATGACATCCAGGCCTTCTTTTTCAGCTTGCTCTTTGACCAAGCCAGAGCCAGGCACCACAAGTGCTAGGCGTATATTTTTAGCGACCTTTTGCCCCAGCCTTTTCACCACTTGAGCGGCTTCGCGCATGTCTTCAATTCTTGAATTGGTGCACGACCCAATGAACACTTTATCCACGTGGATGTCATCGATGGCTTTGCCAGGCTCTAGGCCCATGTAGAGCAAAGCGCGTTCAATGGCGCCACGCTTGCTTGGATCCTTTTCTTTGTCGGGATCGGGCACTTTGCCGGTGATGTCCAAGACCATCTCGGGGGAGGTTCCCCAGGTGACTTGAGGATAAATGGTGCTTGCATCCATATCAACCACCGTGTCAAATTTGGCATCAGGGTCGGAGTGGAGTGTTTTCCAGTATGCGCTTGCCATGTCCCACTCAACACCGGTGGGTGAGAGAAGACGGCCTTTGACGTACTCGATGGTTTTTTCATCCACAGCGACCAATCCTGCTCTCGCACCACCCTCAATGGCCATATTGCACAAGGTCATGCGTCCTTCAATGGACAGAGAGCGAATCGCTGAGCCGGCAAACTCAATCGTGTAACCCGTGCCACCAGCTGTCCCTATCTGACCAATGATGGCCAAGACAATGTCTTTGGCGGTACAAGCTTTGTTCACGCTTCCATTGACGCGAATCAACATGTTCTTGGCTTTTTTAGTCAACAGTGTTTGGGTTGCCAAAACATGCTCCACTTCACTCGTGCCTATGCCATGGGCGAGCGCCCCCAAGGCGCCGTGCGTGGAGGTGTGAGAGTCGCCGCACACGACCGTCATGCCGGGCAAAATAGCACCGTTCTCTGGGCCGATGACGTGAACAATCCCTTGTCGTTTGCTTAAAAATGGAAAGTAAGCGGCCGATCCATATTGAGCGATGTTTTGATCCAAGGTGACCACTTGTTCTTTACTGATGGGGTCGGTGATGCCATCGTAGCCCAACTCCCAGCCCGTGGTCGGTGTGTTGTGATCGGCTGTGGCGACCACTGAGCTGATGCGCCAGACCTTGCGGTTGGCTTGTCTCAAGCCCTCGTACGCCTGCGCGCTGGTGACTTCATGCACCAAGTGGCGATCAATGTACAAAACAGACGTGCCGTCATCTTCAACGTGAACAACGTGTTCTGACCAAATTTTGTCGTAAAGTGTGAGTCCCATGGTGTTGGCTCTTTCTTATTTTTGATAGAAAACCAATATTTTAGGCTCTTAGAGAGCTCTTTTACAGACACTCGCTTATTTATTGGTCAATTTGTGGGGTCTGGCGCATGCATGGGGCTGCACGTGAAAGTCAGGCAAAGGGAGGGGCTTCAGAAGGGGCTACTTCAATTCTTTAACGATCAACTGAGGATCCAACAGCCTGGCGCGCGCATCGACATAGTAGCCACCAAACTCTGTGTATCGAAGTGCGCATTGTTTGCATTTTTCGCACTTAAAAACGGTACATCGATTGGTCGGAAAAAACCCCAGCGCAACGGGCGCATGCGGCGAGTCATACCGCGTGCCTTCGGGGTGAAACTCCTCAAAGCTTGCATCAAGGGTTTCAGGGTCTTGTAGAGTTGCAAGCGCTTGCATGTGCACTGACCAATCGCTCTCAGACACACTTCTCCAGCCTTGGGCGTTTTTGAGTGAGCAAGTGCATGCCTGCACCTCTTCTTTAGAAAGACAAAGTCCAAGCAATTGAGCGGCTTGAGTCAGCAAGGGCAGTGGCTTGTTGGTCATCTACAATGGGGGGGGGCTCAAAAAAAATAGGGGCCAAGTAGCCCCTATTGCGATGCTTAAATTGCCTTGAATCGGTCTGATCAACGCTTATTGAGGGGCTTAACTTCTCTTTTATTAGCTCCTGTAAAGAGTTGCCTAGGTCTGCCAATTTTGTACTCTGGGTCGGCAATCATTTCATTCAATTGAGCAATCCAACCGACCGTTCTTGCGAGTGCAAAAATCCCAGTGAACATGTTGACAGGAATGCCAATGGCACGCTGAACAATACCAGAGTAAAAGTCAACATTGGGGTAGAGCTTTCTTTGCACGAAATAGTCGTCTTCAAGCGCAATTTTTTCCACAGCCTTGGCCAATTTAAACAAGGGATCGTTCTCCAGGCCTAGCTCTTTGAGGACCTCGTTGCAGGTCTCTTGCATTAAAGTTGCTCTTGGATCGTAGTTTTTATACACACGGTGACCAAAGCCCATGAGCTTAACGCTAGAGTTTTTGTCTTTGACTTGATTCATGAATTCGCCAACTTTGGCTATACCACCCTCGGCTTGAAGATGCTCGAGCATGTTCAAGCATGCCTCATTGGCGCCACCGTGAGCAGGACCCCAAAGACACGCAACACCTGCCGCAATGGCGGCAAAAGGGTTGGTGCCAGAGGATCCACATAAGCGCACCGTGGAGGTGGATGCATTTTGCTCGTGGTCGGCGTGCAAAATGAAAATGCGATCCAAAGCGCGCTCAAGGACAGGGTTGACCACGTAGTCTTCACAAGGGTTTCCAAACATCATGCGCAAGAAGTTACCTGCATACGAGAGGTCGTTTCTTGGATACATGTAGGGCTGTCCAATGCTGTACTTGTAAGCCATGGAGACCAAGGTTGGCATTTTTGCAATCAAGCGAATCGCAGATATTTCACGGTGCTCGGGATTGTTGATGTCTGTGCTGTCGTGGTAAAAGGCTGACAATGCACCGACCAAGCCGGTCATGACCGCCATCGGGTGTGCGTCTCTTCTGAACCCTCTTAAGAAAAAATGCAATTGTTCGTTGACCATGGTGTGATTGGTGACCAACTTGGAGAAAGCAACTTTCTCACTGGCATTGGGCAATTCGCCATGGAGCAACAGGTGGCAAGTCTCCATAAAGTCACAATTGGTCGCCAGTTGCTCAATGGGGTATCCACGGTAGAGCAACTCGCCCTTGTCGCCATCGATAAAGGTGATGGCCGATTCGCAAGAAGCAGTTGATAAAAACCCAGGATCATAGGTAAAGAGACCCGTTTGTCCATAGAGTTTTCTGATGTCAATCACATCTGGTCCAATGCTGCCGTTGTAGACAGGCATTTCAAAACTGGGTGCGCCATTTGAAAAGGCGATGGTGGCTTTGTAATCAGCGAGTTTCATGATCGGTTTTCCTTTAAATTAAACAGCGAAAGTCTTATTTTCTTATTTTATCGAGTACTTCTTGTCTTTCAGAAGTGTAGAGATCTTGTGTCAGCTCGGTTCTTTTGAGGAACAAATCCATCAAGTCATTGTCAGAAAGGTCCATTAAATCATACAAGGCTTGAGCCACTTTGACAGTCAGGTCTTTCTCGTAGCGGTTGAAAAATGCTTCGATCATCAAATCATTTTCCAGCAATCCACGCCGACATCGCCAGCGCAGTTTACTCAATTCTCGAACTCCTAGCATCGTGTGGGGATCAAGGCCTGCGAGAAAGGAGTCAACGACATTCATGATGGAGTTGAATTAAACGGCTCGGCGAACCATGAGCTCTTTGATTTTGCCAATGGCCTGTGTGGGATTGAGTCCTTTGGGGCAAACATCAACGCAATTCATGATGGTGTGACATCTAAAGAGTCGGTAAGGATCTTCTAAATTGTCCAATCTCTCGGCTGTTGCGTGGTCCCTGCTGTGAGCAAGGAAGCGGTAAGGTGGCGAGAGTCCAGCAGGGCCTACAAATTTATCTGGATTCCACCAAAATGACGGACAACTGGTTGAGCAACTTGCACACAAACTGCACTCGTAGAGTCCATTGAGCTCATCGCGCTCTTCGGGGGACTGAAGACGCTCTTTTTCTGGGGGCATGGTCTCATTGACCAAGTAGGGTTTGATCGAGTGGTATTGCTTGAAGAATTGGGTCATATCGACAATCAAATCTCTGATCACGGGCAGACCTGGCAAGGGTTTCAAAACAATTTTCTCGGGCAAGGTGAGCATGTTGGTTAAACAAGCCAAGCCATTTTTTCCGTTGATGTTCATGGCATCCGAGCCACAAACGCCTTCGCGACATGAGCGCCTGAATGAAATCGTGGGGTCGATTGCTTTGAGCTTCATCAACACATCCAACAACATGCGCTCATGGCCATCCAATTGGATGACGATGGTTTGCATGTAGGGTTTGGCATCCTTGTCTGGATCGTAGCGATAAATCTGAAAGGTTCTTGATAGCATAAAATTCTCCAATATAGGGGGTGTCTTAGAAGGTTCTGACTTTGAGCTCAATGCTTTCAACGCTCAGGGGCTTCATGGTGACAGGCTTGTAGCTCAGGCGATTGCCTTCGCTGTACCAAAGGGAGTGCTTGAGCCATTCTTCATCATTGCGTCCATTTGGATGTGCCGCTGAGTCGGCATAGTCGTCCACCGTATGCGCACCACGGCTTTCGTGCCTGGCAGCAGCGCTCTCCATCGTAGCTTGTGCACATTCAATCAAGTTATCAACTTCTAAAGCTTCAATTCTGGCGGTATTGAACACTTGGGAGGTGTCTTTCAAGCCAATGGATTTGACGCGTTCACGCAATTGGGCAATTTTCATGACCCCTTCATCCATGCTGGCTTGTGTTCTGAAAACACCTGCGTGTTGTTGCATGGTCTTGCGAAGGTCATTGGCGACGACTTGCGCGTACTCGCCGTCTTTTGCGCTGTCGAGTCTAGCAAGTCTCGCAAGCGTGAAGTCCGCTGCATCTTTGGGCAGGGGCTTGTGAGCTTTGTGCTTGTGATGAAAGTCAACAATGTGGTTTCCCGCTGCACGCCCAAAGACGAGCAAGTCAAGCAAAGAGTTGGTGCCCAGCCGATTGGCGCCGTGAACCGATACGCAAGAGCACTCGCCGACGGCGTATAGGCCATTGACGGGTTCTGAGTGATGGCTTGCGGTTTGATCGACCACTTGGCCATGAATGTTGGTTGGAATTCCACCCATTTGGTAGTGTATCGTTGGCACCACTGGAATGGCTTCTTTGGTGATGTCCACGTTGGCAAAGTTCAGTCCAATTTCATAGACCGAGGGCAGCCTTTTCATGATCGTCTCTGCGCCCAAGTGATCGAGTTTTAAGAGCACGTAGTCTTTGTTGGGCCCGCAGCCTCGACCCTCTTTGATTTCTTGGTCCATGGAGCGAGAGACAAAGTCCCTGGGTGCCAAGTCTTTCAAAGTAGGAGCATAGCGCTCCATGAAGCGCTCGCCGTTGGAGTTCAAAAGAATCGCGCCCTCACCACGGCAACCCTCGGTGAGCAGCACGCCAGCACCGGCAACACCAGTGGGGTGAAACTGCCAAAACTCCATGTCTTCCAAAGCAATATTTGCTCTGGCAGCCATGCCAAGTCCGTCACCGGTGTTGATGAACGCATTGGTAGACGCATCAAAGATGCGTCCAGCCCCGCCGGTTGCCAAGAGGACCGTTTTGGCTTCCAAAATGTAGATCTCGCCCGTCTCCATTTCAAGGGCCGTGACCCCTACAACGTCTCCTTCATGGTCACGAATGAGGTCCAAGGCCATCCACTCTACAAAAAAGCTGGTTTTGGCTTGAACGTTTTGTTGATAAAGCGTGTGCAGCATGGCGTGGCCCGTTCTGTCGGCTGCAGCGCAGGCGCGTTGAACGGGCTTTTCTCCATAGTTGGCCGTATGTCCACCAAAGGGGCGCTGATAGATGGTGCCATCAGGATTGCGGTCAAAGGGCATGCCCATGTGTTCCAAATCATAGACCACTTTGGGGGCTTCACGGCACATGAACTCAATGGCGTCTTGGTCTCCCAACCAGTCGGAGCCTTTGACGGTGTCGTAGAAGTGATAGTGCCAATTGTCTTCAGACATGTTGCCAAGGGAGGCGCCAATGCCCCCTTGAGCGGCCACAGTGTGTGAGCGAGTTGGGAACACTTTGGATAAAACTACCACGTTTAAACCTGCGCGAGCCAATTGAAGCGAGGCACGCATACCTGAGCCACCGGCGCCAACGATCACAACGTCAAATTTACGGCGAGGGATGGAATGGGAAGAAGTCATAAATTAAAGTCTCCAAAGAACTTGTATTGCCCAGCCAGAACATGCAACCAGCCAAACCAGGGTAAAAACTTGTAAAACCAAACGCACTGCAACGGCTTGGACGTAATCCATCCAGATGTCTCTCATTCCTACCCATGCGTGGTAAGCCAAGGAAATGATCACCGCAAAGGTCAAACTCTTCATCCATTGGGTGCTGAAAATGCCTGACCATGCGTCGTACCCCATGCTGCCCGTTCTCAAAACGACTTGTAAGATGACAAGCACAGTGAACAAGGCCATCAACGAGGCGGTCACGCGTTGCGCTAACCAATCCCTAAGCCCGTAGTGAGCGCCAACAACAATGCGCTTAGATCCGTAATTGACTGACATATTCTTCTCCTAAGGGGGTTTCTATGGGGTTCAATAAATGCCAAAAAGTTTGGCGGCCAAAAGAGCCGTGAGCGCCCAGCTGAGGCCCAAGGTGAGCCGTGCTGAATTTCGACCAAAATCTTTGTCAACCGCATGGTGGGTGTCCATGTACAAGTGTCTGACGCCAGCGATCAAGTGGTGTAGAAACGACCAAATCAGAGCCAAAACTACGAGCTTGATGAACCAAGCTGGCAAGATGCCAATGCCAATCAAAAATGCAGAGCTGAATTTGGTGAATGAAATCTCTGAAGATATAGAGGTATCAAACAGCCAAATGATAAAGGGCAGCAGTAAAAACATGATCGCACCACTGACCCTATGCAAAATAGAGACCCATCCCGCCGCCGGTAGCCTGTAAGTGGTCAAATCTTTGAACGCATTGATGTTTCTAAACTGAGGGCGTTGTTTTTTTATGGCTTCTGTCATGAGGTTTCTTTCTTGTTTTCGCTGCCTGATGGATTGAATCAGATTAAAATTTTATTGCAATGCAATAAAAAAATATTTCAATTGCACCTAGGATGTTAAAAGTTGAGGGTATTGAGGTTAATTTGTAGTTAAAAAGATTTAATTTAAATCGTTTCTGTAATGGTGGTACTCAGTTTTGTACAAAGCTCGCCTGATTTCCATGGGTTTGTCTTGATAGGTCAAGGCCACTCGTTCAACTTGCAATAAGGGCGTATTGTCGTTGATGTTAAGCATTTGTGCATCTTCTGGGCTTGGATGGACTGCAGTGATTTTTTCTTGCGCCCGTACCATTCGTACTCCATAGGTCCGCTCAAAGAGAGCGTAGGTCGGTCCTTGGTGATTTTGCAACTCCTCAGCGCTCAAGCCCTTGAAGGCGTCACCTGGCAAAATCATGTCTTCCAAAATAGTGGGCACGCACCCAAAGGACAGGATTCTTCTGATTTGTAGGATGCTGCAACCGGGGGGCAATTGCAATGATTTGGCGATGTCTGGGTTGGCCTTTGCCTTTTTACACCAAAGGATGGTTCTTTGAGCGGGTCCTGAGAGGACCGTGTTTTCGGCGTTTGGAACCAATTTGAGGAAGCGATATTGGAATTTTTGCTCCGAATGGGTTGCTACAAATGTGCCTTTTCCTTGCCTGCGAAGCAACAAATGCTCTTGGGACAATTCATCCACGGCCTTGCGAACAGTGCCCTGGCTGACATGAAAACGAGCGGCCAATTCAAATTCGCTGGGTATGATCTCACCAGGTTTCCACTCGCCCGCTTTGAGGCTTTGCAAAATCAAAGCCTTGATTTGTTGGTACAAAGGGCTGAAAGACGGCACTTTTGGGCTGAGCACATCCCGATCTAGTAGACCTTCTTTGGGGACATCAGGGGCAGAAGTGGGCTCGCGCATGCAAAGTCTTTGATTTTCAGATGTCGCTATTGTAAGGACATTTACCAGCTCTTTTATAAGACATAAGAGATCTTTTTTTAACCATTTCGCGGGTACACTTGGGGCATAGAATTTTGAGAGTAAGTTTTCTTTTTTTAATTTAGTTTGGAGTGATCTCATGAGTAAAAAACCTGTTCGCGTTGCTGTCACCGGTGCAGCGGGTCAAATTGGGTATGCCTTGTTGTTTCGAATTGCCTCGGGCGAGATGCTTGGCAAAGATCAGCCTGTAAGCTTGCAGTTGTTGGAAATTCCTGATGAGAAAGCGCAAAAAGCGCTTAAAGGCGTGATGATGGAGTTGCAAGACTGCGCTTTTCCCTTGTTGCATGACATGCATGCCTACGGGGATGCAACCCAGGCCTTTAAAGACACCGATTACGCTTTACTTGTCGGAGCTCGACCACGAGGTCCTGGCATGGAGCGAGCCGATTTATTGGCTGCCAATGCGCAAATTTTTACGGCGCAGGGAAAGGCTTTGAATGCCTCGGCGAGTCGAGATGTCAAAGTTTTGGTGGTGGGCAACCCAGCCAATACCAACTCTTACATTGCAATGAAGAGCGCACCCGATTTAAAGCGTGAGAGCTTTACAGCAATGCTTCGCTTGGATCACAATAGGGCAGCGAGTCAAATCGCTGCAAAAACCGGCTTGTCGGTTGCGGGAATTGAAAAGTTGGCCGTTTGGGGCAATCATTCCCCAACCATGTATGCGGACTATAGATTTGCCACCATTGAGGGTAAATCTGTGAAGGACTTGATCAATGACCAAGAATGGAATGCAAACGTCTTTTTGCCAACAGTAGGTAAACGCGGTGCAGCGATCATTGAGGCGCGTGGCTTGTCCTCGGCGGCCTCGGCTGCCAATGCGGCCATTGATCACATGCACGATTGGGCATTGGGCACCCATGGCCGTTGGGTCACCATGGGCATTCCTTCTGATGGTTGGTATGGCATTCCAAAGGATGTGATGTTTGGCTTTCCTGTGACTTGCGAAGCTGGAAAGTACAAAGTGGTTGAAGGCTTGGCGATAGATGAGTTCAGTCAAGCTTGCATACAAAAGACGCTGAAAGAGCTTCAAGAAGAGCAAGCAGGCGTTGCTCATTTAATTTAAAGCCACGTGCTCATCGCATCAAGTTAAAAATAACTATTGAAGGTCTTCTTTGTATGCCTAAGCCCCATCCGCGTGAACTGTTGCTTGGTGCGCAAGCGGCACAGTTGCGTTTGAGGGTCTGTGATCACTACAGCGGTGTTCGTTCTCGCATGGAAAAGAGTCTGCAACTTCAATCGCAAATGACCCAAGATTTGGGTGTGTGTGTCTTTGATGTGACCTTGGATTGCGAAGACGGTGCGCCCGTTGGCGCAGAGAAAGAGCATGCCCAAGGCGTTGCAGAACTTGTGGCCAACAGCCATCGGGATGCGAAAGTTGCCGTTCGCATTCATGCCTTGGGCGACCCTCACTTTGAAAGCGACATTGAAATGATCGTGTCCAAAGTGGGTCACCGTTTGACGCATGTGATGATCCCGAAGGTCGAATGCTTACAAGATATTGACCAGGTGCATGCGTGCTTGGTTCAACACGGTGCCAAAGATTTGCCCATTCACGCTCTGATTGAGTCTGCATTTGCGGTGAGCAATGCGTTTGAGATTGCATCCCACCCAAGTGTGCAGTCGCTCAGTTTTGGCCTCATGGATTTTGTCTCAGCCCACGGTGGAGCCATCCCAGCCTGGGCCATGACCATGCAAGGGCAATTCAAGCACCCTTTGATGGTCCGAGCCAAGTTAGAAGTCGCCAGTGCTTGCCATGCCTTTGGCAAAACACCAGCGCATGGTGTGGTCACTGAAATCAAGGATGTGAACGCCATCAAAGAAAGCGCAAAATTGGCCCATGAAACAATGGGCTTTACCAGAATGTGGAGCATTCACCCAGCACAAATCGAACCCATCGTGAAAGCCATGTCTCCCAGTGCAGATGAGGTCAGCTATGCCAGTGAAATTTTATGGGCCGCCCATCAGGCAGATTGGGGCCCTATACAGTTTGATCACCGCTTGCATGACCGTGCAAGTTATAGATTTTATTGGCAAGTCATTGAAAGAGCGCATGCCACAGCATGCCATGTGCCCGAGCAAATGGTTTCATTGTTTTTTCAAAATCAAGTCGCCTAAGGTCCTCCATGCATGCTTACCTTCTGTCGCAAAAACCAATGCAAAAGCTGTTGCTCGCATGCATGCTTGTCTTGGGTCTTTTGATCCATGGCACAGCGGCTGCACAAGAAGCCAGCGATCAAGGCTCAAGCAAACCAAGGCCACTTCACCAAAAGGCTGAACGCCCGCACAAATCAGCTGCTCATGCAGCTCATGCCTCCAACCAAGTCGCGAAAAAAAAAGAAGTTGAGTCTCTTGATCCTTTGGCGCCTGAGTTACTTGACATTGCCTCTCAGGTCTTTACGGGGCGTTTGCAATGTGAGCTGGGTCAAGTCGTGGTCTTGTTGCCGATCAAAGAATTTCCTGGGCGCTTTCAATTAACCCTTAAAAAACAAAAGTACTTGATGACGCCAAGCGTGACGCCAACAGGTGCGGTTAAATTGGAAGATAAAAAAGCCGGTACCTTTTGGATTCAATTGGGCAATAAGTCCATGCTTTTTAGCAGTAAATTGGGTCAGCGCATGGCCGATGAGTGCCAAGGATCTGGGCAGCAAGCCGTGGCCATGCGAGAGAAGATTTCACCGCCCCCAAGTTTATTGGAACCATTGCCAAAAGTAGATCATTGAAATTTAGTTTTATAGGAGAAAAAACAATGTTACAAGCATATCGCGAACGTGCCAAAGAGAGGAATGCATTGGGTATTCCAGCTTTGCCTCTATCGGCAGAACAAACCGCTCAACTCGTGGAGTTGTTCAAAGCGCCACCCAAGGGCGAAGAGAGCACATTGATTGAGCTCATGACGCACCGTGTGCCGGCAGGTGTGGACGATGCGGCCAAAGTCAAAGCCTCTTACCTTGCCGCTGTGGCACATGGAACAGAGAAAACCACTTTGCTCACCCGTGAGAAAGCAACCGAGCTTTTAGGCACGATGCTTGGAGGCTACAACCTCACGCCCTTGATTGATTTGCTCGATGATGCAGGTGTTGCCAAAGTGGCCGCCCAAGCGCTGAAGAAAACATTGTTGATGTTTGATCAGTTCCATGATGTGAAAGAAAAAGCAGAGAAGGGCAATGCATTTGCCAAGGAAGTGGTCCAGTCTTGGGCCGATGCGGAGTGGTTTGTTCAAAGACCGGAAGTACCTAAGAGCATCAAGCTCACGGTCTTTAAAGTCACTGGCGAGACCAACACCGATGACCTTTCACCTGCTCCTGACGCGTGGAGTCGTCCAGATATTCCATTGCACGCATTGGCCATGCTTAAAAACAAAAGGGATGGCATCACGCCTGAGGAAGACGGCAAGCGCGGTCCGATCAAATTCATTGAAGATTTAAGGGCCAGGGGTCAATTGGTGGCTTACGTGGGTGACGTGGTTGGTACAGGTTCGAGCCGAAAATCAGCCACCAACTCGGTGCTTTGGTTCACTGGGGAAGACATTCCTTTTGTACCCAATAAGCGCTTTGGTGGTGTTTGTTTGGGCAACAACATTGCACCCATTTTTTACAACACGATGGAAGACGCAGGCGCGTTGCCCATTGAGTTGGATGTGAGCAAGATGGACATGGGTGACGAAATTGAGTTGCGTCCTTATGAGGGCAAAGCTTTAAAAGATGGCAAAGTGATCGCTGAGTTCACGATCAAAAGCGAGGTGCTCTTTGATGAGGTGAGAGCTGGAGGCCGAATTCCTTTGATCATTGGCCGTGCCTTGACCTCAAAGGCGCGAGAAAGTTTGGGACTCCCAGCGACAACAGTCTTTAGGTTGCCTGTTTCACCAGCTCAAAAGAAAACTGGTTTTTCACTTGCACAAAAGATGGTTGCAAGAGCGTGCGGATTGCCTGAAGGACAAGGCGTTTTACCTGGTACCTATTGCGAGCCCAAGATGACGTCTGTGGGCTCACAAGACACGACAGGTCCCATGACCCGCGACGAACTCAAAGATTTGGCGTGTTTGGGCTTTTCATCAGACTTGGTCATGCAATCGTTTTGTCATACGGCCGCTTATCCTAAGCCCATTGATGTGAAGATGCACCACGAGCTGCCTGAATTCATGAGCAACCGTGGAGGGATTTCTCTTAAGCCTGGAGATGGCATCATTCACTCATGGCTCAACAGAATGCTGCTGCCCGATACGGTTGGCACGGGCGGTGATTCGCACACACGTTTTCCAATTGGCATCAGCTTTCCAGCCGGTTCTGGCTTGGTGGCCTTTGCGGCCGCAACGGGTGTCATGCCTCTTGACATGCCCGAGTCGGTGCTTGTGCGCTTTAAAGGGAAAATGCAGCCTGGTGTGACGTTGAGAGACTTGGTGCATGCCATTCCTTTGTATGCCATCAAGCAAGGTTTGTTGACAGTAGAGAAGCAAAACAAGAAAAATATTTTCTCTGGACGCATACTTGAAATTGAAGGTTTGTCTGAATTGAAAGTTGAACAAGCTTTCGAGTTGTCAGACGCTTCGGCTGAAAGATCGGCCGCTGGGTGTACCGTTCATTTGGACAAAGCGCCTGTCATTGAGTACCTCAATAGCAATATTGTTTTACTCAAAAATATGATTTCACAAGGCTATTCGGACGTGCGTTCTATCAACCGGCGTATCAAAGCCATGCAAGACTGGCTCAAGAACCCCACGCTTTTGCAAGCCGATCCAGGTGCCGAGTATGCTGCAGTCATTGAGATTGACTTGGCTGAGATCATTGAGCCCATCGTTTGCTGCCCCAATGACCCAGACGATGCCAAAACATTGTCAGACGTGGCGGGTTCAAAAATTGAAGAGGTGTTCATTGGTTCGTGCATGACCAACATTGGACATTTCCGTGCAGCCTCCAAGTTGCTCGAAGGCAAGCGCGACATCCCTGTCAAACTTTGGATGGCGCCGCCAACCAAGATGGATGCAGAGCAACTGACCGCGGAGGGACATTATGGTGTCTTTGGCAATGCGGGCGCCAGAATGGAGATGCCAGGATGCTCTTTGTGCATGGGCAATCAAGCTCAGGTCAAAGAGGGCGCAACCGTGATGTCTACGTCGACTAGGAACTTTCCCAACCGATTGGGCAAGAACACCTTTGTGTATTTGGGCTCCGCAGAATTGGCTGCCATTTGCTCCAAGTTAGGCCGCATCCCTACACGTCAAGAGTACTTGACTGACATCGGTGTGATCAATTCCAGTTCCGATCAAATTTATCGCTACATGAATTTCGATCAAATCGAGAGCTACAAGAAAGTTGCCGAGTCGGTCTGACTCTGGGACTGCCTTATTTGCAGGGTTCATCATGGAGCAAGCGCCTTGACCAAGGCGCTTGCTCTTTTGTTGGGCAAGCAATGGACTTGGTTTTTGATTTGTGGCTTAGATTAAAACGCAAACAGTACCAGCAAGGGATGAGTTTGAGGTGAAATTTGAATATGGGGGCGAGGGGTGTTGAAATGGACTTGTCATCATCAAAAACTCATGCGATGGATACGCGAGGGCATTACCTAAAGCACACCTTAAATCATCGCAGAGTTGAACTTGTATTGGAGGCCAGTAAAAAAGGCACCTTGAAGGTGCCTTGGGTTTTAGCCCAATCCATGCGGGAAGTTGAATCTACATCAACAAGTGCTCGCCCGCATTGTCACCTCCAAGAATGACATAATTGACCTTGCGGATATCCATCAGTTTAAGCCCACCTGCGTAAGAAATTGAGCTTTGAACATCTTCTTGCATTTCTATGAGCGTGTCTTTTAACTTGCCCTTGATAGGTTCAAGGATGCGTTTGCCTTCAACGTGTTTGTATTCTCCTTTGTTGAAGTCACTGGCACTGCCATAGTATTCTTTGAATTTCACACCGTCTACATCCACAGTGAGTCCAGGGCTTTCCTCGTGTCCTGCCAACATGGAGCCGATCATGACCATGGTTGCACCAAAACGAATGCTCTTGGCAATGTCTCCGTGTTCACGAATACCCCCGTCGGCGATGATGGGTTTTGTGGCCACACGAGCGCACCACTTCAAAGCCGATAGCTGCCAGCCACCCGTGCCAAAGCCAGTTTTGGATTTGGTGATGCAAACTTTGCCCGGACCGATACCGACTTTGGTGGCGTCAGCGCCCCAGTTTTCTAAGTCGATGATGGCCTCTGGCGTTCCCACATTGCCCGCAATGATAAAAGTTTGCGGCAACTTTTCTTTGAGGTAGCGAATCATTTTTTGCACACTGTCTGAGTGCCCATGGGCGATGTCGATGGTCACGTATTCAGGGCTCAATGATTGCGCCACGAATTGATCAATGGTATCGAAGTCAGATTGCTTCACGCCCAATGAAATAGAGGAAAAGAGTCCTTTGTCATTCATGCTTTTGACAAAAGCTAAATTATCCAAGTCAAATCGATGCATCACATAAAAGTACCCTGCACGTGCCAACCATTCGCAAATGGTCTCGTTCACCACGGTTTTCATGTTCGCAGGCACGACGGGGATTTTGAAGCTTCTAGCGCCCAAGGTGACAGCTGTGTCGCACTCGGATCGACTCTTTACGCGGCATTTGCGGGGGAGTAAAAGAATATTGTCGTAATCAAAGATTTCCATGTGCCGAGCTCTTAGTTAAAGTTCATCTGTTTGAGCACTTGGGGCTTATGTCGGTATTCAAGGTCTCGCAAAAATTCAGAAGTTGAGCCAAAAAAAACCGAGCACAAGAATTCTTGGGCCCGGTGATTTATTCTACCCCTTACTTTTGATTTTTTTCATAAATCTTAGGTGCGCTGGAATTTAATTGCCCGAGCCAGAGATTGAAAGGGCTTGAGCGCCTAAAATATGGACATGACGTTACCCCACGAACAGATCAACACTTCCGACTTAAACGATGGTTTTTCACCATCCGAAAACCAAAGCCCTCTGTGGCCGTCAGAGAATGCGTCCATGAGGATGCTAAAGGGCTTGAACCCAGAGCAGTTAAGTGCAGTCACCTTGCCGCAAGCGCACGCTTTGATCTTGGCTGGCGCCGGTTCTGGTAAAACAAGAGTCCTCACCACTCGAATTGCCTATTTGCTTCAAACCGGGCAAATCACCCCCGGAGGCCTTTTGGCCGTGACGTTTACCAACAAGGCCGCCAAGGAGATGCTCACTCGTTTGGAGTCTTTGTTGCCCTTGAATGTCAAGGGATTGTGGATGGGGACTTTTCATGGCCTTTGTCACCGCATGCTCAAGGCGCATTGGAAGATGGCCAATTTGCCACAAGCGTTTCAAATTTTGGACACGCAAGATCAACTCTCTGCGGTCAAAAGACTTTGTAAACAATTCAGTGTGGACGAGGAGAGATTTCCCCCTAAGCAAGTGCAGTGGTTCATTGCCGCTGCAAAAGAGGATGCCAAAAGACCTCAAGATCTACCCATCAACGACAGCGACTCTAAAAAAAGAGTGGAGTTGTACCAACTGTATGAAGAACAGTGCAATAGGGAAGGGGTGGTTGATTTTGCGGAGTTGATGCTTCGCTCTTATGAGTTGCTAAGAGACAACCCTCCGCTTAAGGAACATTACCAAAGACGCTTCCAACATCTATTGATTGATGAGTTTCAAGACACCAACCGGCTTCAATACGCTTGGATCAAAATGCTTTGTGGCAGTGACAGTGCTGTTTTTGCAGTTGGCGATGACGATCAAAGTATTTACGCCTTTCGCGGAGCAAGGGTAGGCAACATGGCCGATTTTGTCCGAGAGTTCAATGTTCTTCATCAAATCAAATTGGAGCAAAACTATCGCAGTTCAGGCTCCATTCTTGAGACGGCCAATACCTTGATTCAGCACAACAGTCAGCGCTTGGGCAAGAATTTACGAACAGACCAAGGTCTGGGTGAGCTTGTTCGGGTTTTGGAAAATCCAAGCGACTATGAAGAGGCACAATGCCTCGTCGAAGAAATACGTCATCTGCTGCGAGAGGGTCAAAACGCACAGCAAGCGTCTAACAATGCTGTGACGCAACGCTCTGATATAGCCTTGCTTTACAGAAGCAATGCCCAAAGCCGGGTTATAGAGT
>Ga0114971_10000290_pt1 | contig 32169 bp, 34 predicted proteins | sample M_140625_MF_Meta_FD_87320 | JGI IMG/M metagenome (GOLD analysis project Ga0114971, IMG submission 87320) | Freshwater microbial communities from Lake Montjoie, Canada to study carbon cycling - M_140625_MF_MetaG | ecosystem: Environmental > Aquatic > Freshwater > Lake | place: Lake Montjoie... | reverse complement strand
TTTTGCCGTCCATTTTAAAATCAATATATCATGAATCGTTACGAAACTGTTTTCATTTTGACTCCCGTGCTGTCTGATGATCAGGCGGCGGAAACAGTAGACAAGTTCAAAAAATTTCTGAAAACAAAAGGTGCTTCGATTAAACACGAAGAGAACTGGGGCCTCCGCAAATTGGCCTACCCAATTCAGAAAAAATCAACTGGTTTCTACTATCTAATCGAGTTTGAAGCTGCTGGAGATGTTATTGGTGTTCTAGAAACTGAATTCCGTCGCGACGAGCGCGTTATTCGCTTCTTAACTACTGTAATGGACAAATTCCACTTGGAATATTCAGAAAGCCGCAGAAACAAATTAAAAGAAAAGAAAGCCGCTCCAAAAGAGGCATAACCAAAAAAAATTGAACCCATGAGCGATAATTCAGAAATCCGCTACCTCAATCCAATTGATATTGAAACCAAGCAAGCAAAGTATTGCCGTTTCAAGAAATCAGGTATCAAATACATTGACTATAAGGACGGTGACTTCTTATTGAAGTTATGCAACGAGCAAGGAAAAATTCTTCCTCGTCGTCTTACTGGAACTTCGTTGAAATACCAACGTAAAGTTTCTCAGGCAATTAAAAAGGCGCGTCATTTGGCATTAATGCCATACGTAGCTGACATGTTGAAATAAATTAAGGAGGACTAGTCATGCAAATTATACTAAAAGAAAACATTGAGAAATTAGGAGCTAAAGACGAGATCGTAGCAGTGAAAGCTGGTTATGCTCGTAACTACCTAATCCCAAGAGGATACGCGGTTCCTGCAACAGATTCAGCATTGAAGATGCACGCAGAGAACTTGAAGCAACGTGCTCACAAGGAAACGAAAATTTTGGCTGAAGCGCAAGCAACTGCTGAGAAGATGGCTTCTGTAAGCATTAAGTTGGTTACTAAAGCTTCTGACACCGGAAAAATCTTCGGTAGCATCAACACTATTCAACTTTCTGAAGCTTTAGCGAAAGAAGGTTTTGCAATTGACAGAAAGAGCATTAGCATCTCTGAAGAGCACATTAAGAACTTAGGTACTTATGAGGCTCGTGTGAAATTACACAAAGAGGTAAGTGCTACGTTCAACTTTGAAGTTGTAGGCGAATAAATAGCATATAAGTTATTCTTGAAAAGGCCCGATTTAGGGCCTTTTTTTGTACCTCAGTTTTTCTAATCTAAATTCGCTCGTATGCAGTTCAAATTGATAACAGACTTCACGCCTGGAGGTGACCAGCCCGAGGCTATTCACGATTTGGTGAAAGGTCTGAATGAGAATGAAAAATATCAAACATTGCTTGGTGTAACCGGAAGTGGTAAGACGTTTACCATTGCCAATGTCATTGCTCAAACCCAGCGTCCAACGTTAATACTAAGTCACAACAAAACATTAGCAGCACAATTATATTCCGAGTTCAAGCAGTTCTTTCCAGAGAATTTAGTCGAATATTTCGTGAGCTATTACGACTACTATCAACCCGAAGCTTATCTGCCGGTTACGAATACCTACATCGAAAAAGATCTGAGCATTAACAAGGAGATTGAAAAGCTTCGTTTGGCCGCTACAAGCTCATTGTTAAGCGGAAGACGAGATGTAATTGTGGTAGCGAGCATTTCATGTATATACGGTATTGGTAATCCGGAGGAATTTCATAAAAGTGTTATTCCCATTCACGTCGGTATGAAGTTGAGCAGACAATCGTTTTTATACAAATTAGTAGAGTCGCTTTATAGCAGAACAAATGCAGAATTAGAACGCGGAATGTTCCGAGTGAAAGGCGATACGGTAGATATATTCTTGGCTTATGCAGACTATGCTTTGCGTGTTGTGTTTTTCGGAAATGAAATTGAAAGTATCAAGATGTTGGATCCAGTGCTCGGAAAGACTTCGACGTCTTTCGATCAAACAACCGTTTTCCCTGCGAACTTATTTGTGACTTCGAAGGAGACGCTGCACGATGCAATATGGCAGATTCAGCAAGACATGGTTGTACAGACAGCTAATTTCAACAAAGAAGGAAAAACATTAGAAGCGAAACGCCTTGAGGAGCGGGTGAACTATGATATTGAAATGATGAAAGAACTCGGGTACTGCTCGGGTATAGAAAACTATTCACGATATTTCGATAGAAGACAGGCAGGGGAACGGCCGTTCTGTTTACTCGATTATTTTCCCAATGATTTTTTAATGGTTATTGATGAGAGTCACGTGGCGGTTCCGCAGGTAGGTGCTATGTTTGGAGGAGATCGTTCGCGAAAAGTGAATTTGATTGAACACGGATTTCGATTGATTTCAGCTATGGATAATCGTCCGCTGACCTTTGACGAATTCGAGTCGATTCAAAATCAAGTCATCTTCGTTTCTGCCACACCTGCCGATTTTGAATTACGCAAGACGGAGGGCGTTGTTGTAGAGCAGGTTGTTCGTCCTACTGGATTGCTAGATCCTCCTATAGAAGTTCGTCCTTCCTTAAATCAGGTCGATGATTTAATGAATGAAATTCAGAAAACGATTGAGGCGAATGAAAGAGTTCTAGTGACCACGTTGACCAAGCGTATGGCCGAAGAACTTCATAAATATCTTGAGCGAATGAATGTGAAATGCAGGTACATTCACAGTGAAGTAAACACACTCGAGCGAATTAATATTTTAGCACAGCTTCGTGAAGGCGAAATAGATGTGCTCATTGGAGTGAATTTGTTGAGGGAAGGTTTAGATCTTCCCGAGGTAAGTCTAGTCGCTATTTTAGATGCCGATAAAGAAGGTTTTTTAAGGAACAGAAGGTCCCTTACGCAGACTGCTGGAAGGGCTGCGCGAAATGTGCACGGCAGAGTCATTTTGTATGCCGATAAAATTACAGGCAGCATGGCGCAGACCATAGATGAGACGGAGCGCAGAAGACAGAAGCAAATGGAATTTAACACGCTGAATGGAATTGAACCCACTCAGATTGTAAAGCACAAATCCTCTATTCTTCGTCAGGCCAGCGATATTCTTGAAATGAAGCCGCGCATGTATTCCGAAGGAGATTTTTCAAGGCCATCTATTGCCGCAGATCCGGTAATGGCAAATTGGGGAGAAAAAGAAATTCAGAGAGCCATGTCCGCTTCAAGACGCAAAATGGAAAAAGCGGCAGAGAATTTGGAATTCATGGAAGCGGCTCAATACAGAGATGAAATGAAGGCCTTAGAAGAAAGATTAACTGAACTAAATTCAAATCCATTATGAAAAAGCACTTAACTATTTTTTCAGCAACGCTTTTAATGTTGTTGATGGTTTCATGCAAAAGGAACAAAGAGGTGGTAACTGCGCCTGTAAAGGACTTTCCAAGTATTGAAAATATTCTTCCGATTCAGTTGCCCGCGGAAACAAATTTCAAGGGTCAAACGGATAATTTTGAAGTGCTAGAAACACATCAGGATGGAGGGTTCTTAATTGTCAAAGTGGCCTATTCAGGCGGATGCAACGAACACTTTTTCGAAGCATCGTGGGATGAACGATATATGAAAAGCTTACCTCCGCAAGTGAATGTGCGACTTACGCATGTCAACAATGATGATGCTTGTCGTGCTAGAATTGAAAAAGAGTTGGCCATTGATCTTCGCAAGTTGTTTTTGAATACTTCAAGCGATGTAGTTGTTATTTTGAATGGCAATGTAGAGGGAAAAATACTTGTTGCTCCTCAGGAATAGGAATTCCAATAGCGCTCTTTTTTTGTTGTTCTGTTTTAAAAGGATTGAATTATCTTCACTTTCGAAACTAAACAACTTATGATTAAAAAATTACTTTCCATTTTTGCTTTTTCGCTGGCATTTGCTGCTATGGCGCAAGTTTCTTTCGGTGGTTTTCCATACAATTGGGAAGACAAGCACGTAAGTTCACAAATATCATTCAACACGCTGCCGGCCATAGATATGGAGGCTTTAGCTGCTGAAGATGCTGTTGTTGATCAATACAAAGAAGCCCCTTATCGCTTCGGCTTCGAACATGAAACTGCATTTGGGATTAATCAAGCCTCTTGGAGATCAATCGAAAATGAGAAGAGTATTTGGCAGTTTGGAATTGAGTGCTCAGGCGCTCGAACAATCAACTTGATTTTTGAAGACTTTTATCTTCCAAAGGGATCGGAAATGTTCATTTGGTCTGCAGACCGTGAGGAATTCTTGGGTTCTTTCAATCACAAGAACAATCAAGAGTATCGCGTATTAGCAACGTCAATACTTCAACACGAAAAAATAGTCGTTGAAGTTCAAGCAAGCAACGCCGTGAAAGATCAGGTGTCTTTTGTTATTTCAATGGTTGTTCACGGATACCGTCCGGTATTGATGAACCACTTTGCAGATTTCGATGAAGATCGTGGTCCATACGGAACAAGCGGGGCATGCAACAACAACGTGAATTGCGCGGTAGGGTCTGCTTGGCAGGTTGAGAAGAAATCAGTAGGTTTAATTTTAAGTGGTGGAAGTGCGAGCTGCACGGGAGCATTAGTGAACAACACAGCCAATGATGGCACGCCATATTTTTTAACAGCCAATCACTGTTATTCAGCTGGATCAACACCAAGTTGGGTGTTCGTTTTTAATCACGAAACTGCAGGTTGCACCGGAACAACGGGTCCAACAAATCAAACAATTTCGGGCTGCACATTGAAAGCCAAGAACGCAGGAAGCGATTTTTGTCTGGTTCAATTGAGTTCTACTCCTCCTGCAACATATAACGTGCAATACGCCGGATGGGATGCGAGTGATGCAGCAACAGTGACTTCAGCAACATGTATTCACCACCCATCAGGTGATTTGAAAAAAATATCTTTTGAAAACAATGCGGTTCCTCAAGGTTCATGGTCAAGCGCTCAAACGTGGAATGTTCAACAGTGGGACGATGGGATTACAGAGGGAGGATCTTCAGGTTCGCCCTTGTTCGATCAAAACCACAGAATCATAGGTCAGTTGTTTGGAGGAGCTTCTGCTTGTAACGGTTCAACTGAAAACGGTCAAGGCGATTCATACGGTAGATTTGGCGTCAGCTGGGACGCAGGGGCTTCGGCATCTTCACGATTGAAAGAATGGTTGGATCCAGGAAATACAGGTGTCCAAATAGCGGATGGCTATCCGACAGGTTCGGTAACGGTTCAGCTAGATGCTTCTGCTGCGAGTATTAGCAATGTCCCTTCCAACGTTTGTGGAAATTCGGTTTCTCCTGTTTTATCATTGATGAATAACGGAGCTACAACCCTAACATCTTGCACAATTCAGTATACTGTTAACGCAGGTTCGATTCAAACCATTAACTGGACAGGATCAATTGCGCAATACGCATCGGCTAACGTAAACCTTCCTGCAATCACTCTTACAAACGGCGCGAACACCATTGTAGTGACTGTGGTTAACCCAAACGGTTCAACAGATCAGAATTCAAACAACAATTCTGTCTCTATCTCATGCAACGCTATAGTAGGGCCAACAGTAACCGTAACAGTTGACATCACTTTCGATAATTATTCGGAAGAAACTTCTTGGGAAATTATTCAAAATGGAAACGTATTGGCTTCATCAAATGGGTTATATCCTGCTGGAGGCACTTCAATCAGTGAATCGGTATGTCTTGCTTTAGGTTGTTATGACTTTGTGATTTATGACGATTACGGCGATGGACTTTGCTGTGCATACGGTAACGGAAGCTACGAAGTTTCTAACGCAGCAGGAACTTCACTGGCTGCTGGTGGCACTTTCACAAATTTTGAAACAACCAACTTTTGTGTTTCAGGAAATGGCGTCGACAGTATGACAGAAACAGCCATTACACTTTATCCAAATCCCGCACAAAATGAAATTCAATTGATCGGTGCTTTGGCAAACTGTGCCTTATACATAATTGATGTGGCTGGAAATGTTGTTGTTTCAACAAAAACATATAGCGCGAATGTTAAAGTAGACACGTCTTCTTTGGCTAACGGATATTATATCGTGAAGTTGGTTTCTACAGGTAAAGTAGATTCTCTTCCCCTTATCATTAAAAAGTAAATAGAATCACGTGTTTTGTGAATAAATAGGGCCGGGTAACCGGCCTTTTTTATTGTTCGGAGCAAGTTGAAAGAGTAATTTCGCATGACTCATGGAAAAAACAATTGCTATTTGGATTTGGAATTTCTCTATTCTTGAATTAGCGCTGCTGATTGTCGTGGTGCTCTCATTTTTTTGTCAGATTTATTACAACTTTAAATATTTTTTATCTGCAACAAAGGGAAAGAAGGTTGAAGGAGATTCTCCTGATGGGGTCTCAGTTATAGTCTGTGCTCGAAACGAAGAGGCGAACTTAATTGAGTTGATTCCAATTATCATGGAGCAAGAGTTTCAGAAATTTCAGTTGATCGTTGTGAACGACAGCAGTTGGGACGACACTGCAGACATTCTGAAGGCATTGCAAGTTTCGTATCCAAGTATGCACATCATTGAAATAAATGAGGATAAGCAAATAATGCAAGGAAAGAAATTTGCCTTAACCCTAGGAATCAAGGCGGCCATGTATGATGTGATTCTTCTAACAGATGCAGACTGCAGGCCAACCAACGAGAATTGGATTACCGAAATGACGAAGGGCATTGGAGAGAGAAAGGAAATTACATTAGGGTTTAGCGGCTACAAGAAATACCCAGGTTATTTGAATAAGTTGATTCGCTTTGACGCATTCATAACGGGGCTTAATTATTTAGGTTTCGCCAAAACAGGAAGGCCTTATATGGGTATTGGAAGAAATTTGTGTTATACGAAAACAGCATTTTTTCGCATTGGCGGATTTCGCACGCATTATAAATTGGCTTCTGGTGACGACGATTTGTTTGTGAAGGAAGCTTCTACGGCGCGAAATACACAGAACATATTTCATTACGAAGCACAAACACTTTCAGAACCTCACAAATCATGGGCTAAGTGGTCGTTTCAAAAGAAAAGACATTTTACAACAGCCCCGTTTTACAAAGGAAGTGTGAAGTTCTCTTTGATGCTTTGGCCATTAACGTATTTTCTTTTGTGGATGGCCGCCATAGCCCTTTCCATCATTTATCCGAATCCAATCCTTTGGGCGGTTTTGGGCGGATTAATTTTCTTTCGATACCTCATTCAGTTTATTGTGTTGAATGTATCATGCAATAAGTTGAAAATTTCGAAAGATATTCTTTGGTTATTCCCCTTGTTAGAGCATCATCTTTTTTTAGTACATTCGGTCCTTTACCTGCATAACCTCGTTCGTAAACCACAGAAATGGAATTGATAGATCATTTATCGGATAAAGCCAAAAAGGACTACATGCTTGTGCAGCGTGCGTTGAACGATAAAGATCAACGAGCATACACCGAAATAATGGGTAGGTACAAAGATTCAGTCTACTACATGTTGCTGAAGATGGTAAACAATTCCGATGATGCAGAAGACCTAACCATTGAAACGTTTAGTAAAGCATTCAAAAGGTTAGATCAATACACTCCTCAATTTGCGTTTTCAACATGGTTGTTCAAGATTGCTTCCAATCATTCGATTGATTTTATTCGAAAGAAAAGAATTAAAGCGATTTCAATCGATCAAGGATATTCGAATGCAGATGGCGAGTCATACGTAATTCCAGTAAAGGAAGAAGGCCTCGATCCTGAAGAGTCAATGGAAAAAGACGAGCGAGCGCAGCGTATGCGTGATGTTGTAGAAAAATTGAAACCAAGGTACAAGCGCTTGGTTGAATTAAGATATTTTGAAGAAAAATCATACGAGGAAATCTCGGATATTTTAGAATTACCCTTAGGAACGGTAAAAGCACAACTCTTCCGTGCACGCGATTTCATGTTTGAATTAATGAAAACTACCAAGGGTAACTTTTAATGTCAATAAGAGAAAAACTATCTCCTTATTTCACTTTCACTGAAATGCAATGGGAACAATTTCAAAAGTTAGAAGATGTTATTTTAGATTGGAATCAACGTGTCAACGTCGTTTCAAGAAAGGATACAAGCGAATTTGTTGAGCGTCATGTTTTGCATAGCCTCAGTATTTTTAAATTCTTACCCTTCACCCCGAAATCTCATATTCTTGATTTGGGAACAGGTGGTGGATTCCCGGGGCTGCCTTTGGCAATCGCAAATCCAGATTCGGAATTTCTATTGGTAGATAGTATCGGAAAGAAAATCATGGTCGTTAACGAAGCCATAGAATTCATAGGCCTGAAAAATGTGAAGACGATTCACGGCAGAGTAGAGGCAGTGAAGGGTCAATTCGATTTTGTGGTAAGTCGCGCTGTTGCGTCTGCTGAGGATCTTGTAACCTGGACCCAAGGCAAGTACAAAAAAGCCGATCAGAACGGTGTTCCGAACGGCTTAATTTGTCTGAAAGGCGGTGATTTGAAAGAAGAGCTTAATTCGCTCAAGAAACACGCGGAAATCTTCGATTTGTCTCAGTATTTCCCGCAAGAGTTATTCGAAACGAAGAAGCTCGTCTATATTCCTCAATAATTATTTTTGCTCAAGAGAATTTCTGAAATGGTAATGTTCCGTTACCCTGTCTTTATTTGCCTGATAAGGACGAATTGTTCCTTTTTCATCGCTAAAAAAGCAAGGGCTGAATTTTCCTTGGTGTCCAATAGACTTTACGGCTGACCCGCAAGATGCAAGTCCAGCGCTGATTACAACTGCTGCAAAAGCTAATGTTAGTTTGTTCATACTTGTTAAGTTTTAGATTATAAATGCTCTTCTACAAAAAAGGCACTCAAAAATTGAGAGCCTTTTCTGTAAACCTGCAAGGGAATTTTGAAACCAACACGCAGCTTGGACTGCGTAACCAATTTTAAGACGAAACATTAAAGGCAGGGTTGCCTTTATTTTTTTAAATAAATTTATAACCAACACCGCGAATCGATAAAAATCGCTTGTCTGCATTGGGATGCGACTCGAAAATTTTCCGAAAATTTAAAATGAAATTATCAATTGTTCGGTTGTGCGTAACCGTGTCATATCCCCAAACTTTTTCCAGAATTTCTTCTCGGCTAACGGCTTCGCCCTGCTTGGAAACAAGGAGTTTTAACAACATCATCTCACGTTTAGTAATGGCAACAAGGCCTTCTGGTGTTTCTACTTCATATTTATTGAAGTGAACAGCACATGGGCCAATGGTAAATGTCTCTAAGTCTTCAATGGTTCGGTGACCATCGGATTTTCGGACGATAAGTTTTTTGCTTCGAAGTAAAAGCTCCTCCCACTGAAAGGGCTTCGCCAAATAATCGTCGCCGCCCACCTTCAATCCTTCAACTTTGTCTTTGCCCGTGCCTTTGGCTGAAAGAAAGAGCACCGGAGTTTGATTACCACCAAGTCTAAGAGTTTCGCAAATGGAAACACCATCCATTTCAGGAAGCATAACATCGAGAATGATTAAGTCGAAGAATTTTTCTTGAGCACTTTTAAGCGCCGACAAGCCATTCGACTCAACATGTACCTCAAATCCCTCTAATTCGAAATTGAGTTTTAACGTTTTTGCAATGGAATTCTCGTCCTCTGCAATCAATAACCGATAGATGTTCTGAGTGTTTTTCACACCGCAAATTTATGCTACCTTGCACGCAAATTACAGTTATGGAGCATAAATTCCATCCGGAAAATATAATCTCTCATTTAGGGATCGAAATATTGAAGAATGAACCAGGTCGTGTTGAAGCAAGAATGCCCGTTGATAAACGAACCATTCAACCCTTCGGACTTCTTCATGGCGGAGCAAGTGCAGTATTGGCAGAAACAATTGGAAGCATCGGTGCTCATGAAGCCGTGAAGGCCGAGGGTGGAATTGCCGTAGGACTAGAACTAAACATCAATCACTTGAAGTCGGCCACAACTGATTTTGTATACGGTCTAGGTGAACCCATTCACTTGGGCAAAAGCACTCAAGTGTGGGACGTAAAAATTCGCGATCATGCAGGCAGTCTAATTGCGATTGCCCGCTTAACAGTAATGGTGAAATACCCGAAATGATTATTATTCGACTTCGACTTCCTCAAAAGGGGTTTGAAAAAAACTCCGAGGCTGCACGTACGTTTGTTTTAAAAAGTGAATTTCCTGGTCAAGTAAATTTTGTCAGTTCTGATGAACATTACATGCAGTCCGTTGAAAAAGGAATTGCTCTTATTGAGAAGGCTCAGGCAAAGAAAGTAGTATTAAGTCGAATTGTATCCTTTCCTCATCAAGGCCTTACTGCTGAAGGCATTTTTAATTTGTTCAATAAAAAATTTCCCAATGCCGCCGTGTTCGCTTTTACAGACGAGAACAACGCGCATTGGATAGGAGCAACGCCTGAACTGTTGTTTCGAAAGCGAGGGAATTCCTATACAACGATAAGCTTAGCTGGAACTCGAAGAGCCGGTGCGCAAGAAGAATGGGGAGTGAAAGAACAGCAAGAACAACGCCTAGTGACGGAGTTCATTCAAGACGAATTGAAAGCTATAGGCGCAAAAAATATTCAGTGTAACGAATTACATACACGCAATGCTGGTTCAATTGAGCATTTGTGCACGGAAATTCAATTTGAATACATTGGCGATTGGAAGGAAGTCATGAATACCCTGCACCCAACTCCTGCCGTCTGCGGAATGCCAAGGGAGCAAGCTAAGAGAATCATTGAAGATTTGGAAAAACACGATCGGGAATACTATACAGGACTGATTGGAATTGAGCAGGGAGATAATGTCGACGTATATGTCATTCTGCGTTGTTTGAAGTATAGCGAAGACCTGCTTCATGTTTTTGTGGGCGCTGGAATTACAGCAGAAAGTGTCCCAACGTTTGAAGCACGCGAAACACGTTGGAAAGCAGAATCGCTGACTAGCGTAATTTTTTAACATTTGAACGATTCATTCGTCGTGGTGTTTCTATCTTCGTGGCTCGCATGAAAATCTCTTCGAAAAAAGTTGTGTCAGAACTTATGGGCGCCTTGAAAGGTGCATCAATTGCTGATGTAATTATTACACCAGGTTCTCGAAATGCACCGTTCAGTATTTCGCTAGCTAACGATTCTTTTTTTCAATTGCACTCTATTGTCGATGAACGTTCTGCGGCATTTTTCGCATTGGGCCTTTCACAACAAACGAAGAAACCAACAGTGCTCATTTGCACAAGTGGAACAGCCTTGTTGAACTATGCCCCAGCCATTGCTGAGGCATATTATCAGCGCATTCCGTTGCTTGTGATTTCGGCCGATAGGCCAGAGGAGTGGATCGATAGAGGAGAGGGACAGAGCATTCGTCAGAAGAATGTCTTTCAAAATTATTCAGATTATTCAGCGTGTTTGTTTGCCGATGAGAAAGAGACTTCGATTCAGAATAGAGAAATAATTCAAAAGACTTTTCAATATTTGCTTTCGAACAACGGTCCCGTTCATTTGAATGTCCCGTTTCAAGAACCGTTGTATGAATTATTCGATTGCGAAGAACTTCCTTCATTTCAATTTGAAACGAAAATGAATTCGATGGATATGTTGAAGGAAGTGGACGAAAGTCTTGAAATAATTCAACAAGCGGAGAGAATCATGGTTCTTGTTGGACAACACGTTTATGAAAACTTCTCGAAGGAACTCGAACAATTCAATCTACTGCAACAAGTTGTTGTTCTTACTGAAACGCACGCCAATGTGAACATTGAAAACGCCTTTCCGTGCATCGATCGTATGATAATGGGTCTAGATGGAAACGCCCAGCAGGCCTTGGCTCCAGATGTGTTGATTACAGTTGGAACGAATATTATCTCAAGAAAAATCAAAGCGATTTTAAGAAAATCAAAGCCAAAGCATATTCAAGTGGGGTTGAATGAAAAGAAGATGGACACATTTGATTGTCTTGAACTTCAATGCAATCTTACTCCACAAGATTTTTTCAATTCGTTGAAAGAGATTGAAAGTAAATCTGAGTGGAAGAACAACTTAATTTCGATTCAAGAAAATCAAATCAAACAAGTGGAAGCATGGTTGCCCAGTGCTCCGTTTTCCGACTTAACTGTTTTTTATTCTTTGTTGAAAGCTATTCCAGATGGAATGGATGTTCAGATGGGAAACAGTTCAGTAGTTCGATACATTCAACTTTTCAACCAGAATAAAAAGCTAACCTATTTCGGAAACCGAGGTGTCTCTGGAATCGATGGTTCTACGAGCACTGCCATTGGCGCAGCTTGGAAAACGAAGAAGCCTACTCTTTTGATTTCAGGAGATCTTTCGTTTCACTACGACATCAACGCCTTTTGGAACAACTACCTTTCAAGTGAATTGAAAGTGATTGTAATCAACAACGGCGGTGGCGGAATTTTTCGAATCATCGACGGGTCGAAAGACACCGAACATTTGCAGCAGTATTTCGAAACCGCGCACAGCAGCAAATCCATCAAGGGCATTGCAGATTTGTATAATTTGAATTATTTCAGCGCAGCGAATAATGATGAATTGAATGAAGTGTTACCTTTGTTCTTCAACCAGAGCAATGTTTCTTTGTTGGAAATATTCACACCAAAAGAAGATAATCCGAAGGCATTGGACGCCTTCTTTCAATATACACAAAAGATATGAGTGCACAGTGGACATCCATTAAAGATTACGAGGACATACGATTTGAATTCTTCGAGGGAATTGCTAAAATCACGATTAACAGACCACAGGTTTACAACGCGTTCAGACCACAAACGAATGTGGAAATGATTGAGGCCATGGACATTTGTCGCGAGCGTCAAGATATTGCTGTCGTGGTTTTAACCGGTGAAGGAGATAAGGCATTTTGTAGCGGAGGCGATCAGAATGTGAAAGGTGTAGGCGGATATGTAGACGAGCGCGGAGTTCCAAGATTGAACGTCTTGGATTTGCACAAGCGCATTCGTGAACTGCCTAAGCCAGTTATTGCAATGGTTAACGGTTATGCCATCGGTGGCGGACACGTGCTGCACGTCGTGTGTGATTTAACCATTGCTTCTGACAATGCGCGTTTCGGACAAACAGGCCCGAAGGTGGGAAGCTTTGATGCAGGATTTGGATCGAGCTATCTGGCACGACAAGTCGGTCAAAAGAAAGCGAGAGAGATTTGGTTCTTGTGCGAGCAATACACGGCTGCAGAAGCAGAGGCTATGGGCATGGTGAACAAAGTTGTGAAGTTGGAAGAGCTGGAAGCGACAACGGTTCAATGGTGCAAGACCATTATGAAGAGAAGTCCGTTGGCTATTCGCATGATCAAACGCGGATTGAACGCCGAGCTTGATGGTCAGCGCGGACTCATGGAATTCGCAGGTGACGCAACATTACTTTATTATTTGACTGAAGAAGCACAAGAAGGAAAGAAAGCTTTTCTTGAAAAACGCGACCCTGACTTTCAACAATTTCCGAAGTTCCCATAATGGTGAAACATTGGATTACCGCCATTCGCTTGCGCACGCTTCCTTTAGCGGCAGCAGGTATCTTGGTTGGCAGTGCAGGGTTGAAGGCTGAGATTTATTCGTCTTCAATTTTTGTATTGGCGCTATTAACCGCATTGGCTCTTCAAATTTTTTCGAATCTAGCGAACGACTACGGCGATTTTCAAAACGGTGCAGATGGCAAAGATCGCGTAGGTCCAGCGCGCATGGTTCAAAGTGGAAATATTTCCGCAGAACAAATGAAACGCGGACTCTATGTTTCAGGTGCCATAGCATTCGCTTTGGGAGTTTTGTTGTTGAATGAAGTTTTTGTGGTGAAGAAAAATTGGCTCGGATTCGGAATTTATTTGGGTGTTGGAATCTCCGCTATTTGGGCGGCATTCAGATATACCGCAGGAAAGAATCCATATGGATACAAAGGGCTCGGCGATTTGTTTGTTTTCTTGTTTTTCGGAGTCGTTTCGGTCTTATCCATGTCTTATTTTTTATCTGGAAAGGTTGGAGTAATAGCTATTTTGAATACAGTTGTCGTTGGAATGTTAAGCATGGCTGTCCTTCACTTAAACAATCTTCGCGATCATGTTTCCGACGCGAAAGCTGGAAAGCACACCTTGGTTGTGAAGCTCGGTTTTGAGCGTGGAAAGAAATTGCATTTCGTTTGGTTAGGTGCTGCATTCCTCGCCGCGATGGTTGAAGCATTCATTACCACTTCTCATTACGCATTCTATTTGCTTCCGTTTACAATACTTGTTGTGCATGCGAAGAAGGTATTTTCCTGCACGAATCCGCAGCTTCTCGACTCAGAATTAAAGAAGGTAGCACTTTCAACATTCGCTATTGCGCTGCTCTTGCTCATTTTTTTACCGAATGTGTAGGTTCGAATTGTATATTTGAACATGTCTTCAAACAGAGAAATCAAAGGAATAGCAATCTCGTATCTGCTGGCTATAGTAGGAACAATATTGGCGAATGAAATATTTGTTTTGAAAGAGATCACTGAAGTTCTGAAGTCTTATGCTGCCTCAAGAAACACTCAAGAGATTTATTTTATTTGGTTCGATTTCTTTCCTGCGCTGTTCTTATTTCTGAACGGATACACCATGACGCTCGCTTTTAAATCAAAAAAGCAGAGCTCAAGCCGGTTAATGGGGCATTACAGCAGAAGAGGTTTGGTACTTCTTGTTTTGGGATTGTTGTTTGTGGGTTTTTGGCCAGCGAATATTTTGGTAATTTCTGGAGTTTGTTTTTTCGTCTCTCCGTTATTTATTCGTTGGGAATCTTTAATTCTTCAGATTTTGCTGTTTGCAGTAGTTCTGCTTTCCACGGTATTGGGGAATTTAGATATCCCCATATATCCGTCATTCGCAGGGTTTAAACTACAAGAGGCGAGCGCCGTAAACATCGTTGGCTTTTTATTCTTTAATGGCTATTATTCAGTCCTTCCTTGGATTTCATTTTTTATTCTGGGCGTTGTTTTCGGGAAATCTGGCGTAAAGGTGAGAGGTTGGTTTCCTCCAATTGCCGTCTTTGGAACCATTATGATGATTGCTGGAATAGTGGTTCAACCGTTTCTGAACAATATGTTTGGAAACATTGGAGAGTTGAATGTTTTTTCGAATAACATCATGAGCATTCGCTTTCACAGCTTTTCTTTTTTTCTTTTTGAATCGGGCCTTATATTGATGTCTGTGAGTGCAATAAATTATTTCGGTAAGAAATGGGATCAAACCTTGTGGGGCGCTAAAATGATTGGTTGGATAGATCGGTTCTCGTCTTCAAAATACACCTTGTACTTTTTTGTGTGTTTGGAAACAGGCATTCTCTGGTCACTGGTGAAGGGAGGGAACCAAGCGCGGATATATTTGTTTAAATCGGCTTATATCCTAATCCCAACTTCACTAGTCATGTTGGCTTTTTCGTTTCTCCTTGTTATTTGGTGGAAGAAGAAGGTCACCGATAAAGCTCCTGTTGAGTGGTTGCTCAAGAACATTTCAGGTTCTAGAAAATGAGATGGATATTTTCTCATCGAATTCTTCAATTTAATAAACCGGCGAAAACAAGTCGCGATGTTCTTACAGAACGCGACAGTTGGATTCTGCAATTAGTAGATTTTGATAGAAATGTTTTGGGTGAAGGAGAGGTGGCTCCGTTGTGGGGATTAAGCAAAGAGTCGAAAGAAGAAGTCTTGTCTGAATTAGATCGCATAGCCAACATAGAAGATAGCAATGTGTCTTCATACGTTTCTTCAGTGCAATGCGCAATAGACGCGGCACTCGCAGGCTTCCATTCGAAACAAATTCATTTCCCTTTCCTCCCGAAAAATGAATTGAGTGCCATTCCAATCAATGGACTCATTTGGATGAATGATATTGAAGCGATGCGAATAGAAGCGAGAAGAAAATTCGATGAAGGAATCAGATGCATTAAATTGAAAATTGGAGCATTGAATTTCAAAGACGAATTGAATTTGATTCGTGAAATTCGTTCGTGGGGAAGTGAAGAGGAATTAACTATTCGGGTAGATGCAAATGGCGCTATCGCGTTGGAAGACGCAATGAATAAATTGAATCAGCTTTCGGAATATAAACTGCACAGTATTGAGCAACCCATTAAAGCTGGTCAGTTGGATAAGATATTCAAATTGTGCGCTGAATCGCCTGTTCCTATTGCTTTCGATGAAGAACTGATTGGAAGTAATCCGGAAGATTTTGAATCGCTTTTAGAATTGGGCAAGCCTGCATTTATAGTCGTGAAACCTTCGCTTCACGGCGGATATGTTGCTGCTGAAAAATGGAAGGCTTGGGCCGATAAGCACGGAATAGGTTTTTGGATAACCTCTTCTTTGGAAAGCAATGTTGGTTTGAATCATCTTGCCAATTGGGTGTGTAAAATGAAGTTGGAAGGTGTTCAAGGTTTGGGCACGGGAAGCTTATTCAGCAACAACAGCGAAGCGAAATGGGAAGTAGAGGGAGAACGTTTAATTCCAAGTGAAGTATGATCAACGAAGCCCTTTCTGGAAGCGATACGCTTTCGGCGTATGCCGACATTGAAAACGAATGGCGAGATTCGGAATTCATTTCGTTTCAAACTTCGGGTTCTACGGGCGCACCGAAAGAAATAACATTTTCGAAAGAGCAAGTCATTCGTTCCGCGCAACGAACAGCATCTTTCTTCAACCTAAATAAAAACGCTGAGGTTTTCTGTGCATTGCCTCCCATTTACGTGGCTGGAAAAATGATGGCGTTGAGAGCAATTATTCTCGAGTGGAACTTCACGTGGCAATCACCTTCAACCCATCCTGAAATTTTAAAGCCCTATGATTTTGGAGCGTTCACGTCGCAGCAGTGCGGTCAAATAATTGGAAGTTCTCCGAATGCTTTGAATAACATTAAACATATTTTGCTCGGAGGTGGTCCCGCTTCAAACCAAATAATTCAATTAGCAAATGGCGTTACGTCAAATATTTGGGAAGGATACGGCATGACAGAAACGCTCACCCACGTTGCCATGCGAGACGTTAGGGCGCAAACGTTTTTCAAAGCACTTAACGGGGTGCAGTTTTCACAAGGCGAAAGAGGAAATTTAATCATTGAAGATCAGTGGTTGAAACTTCCTTCCTTCGAAACAAACGATACTATTGAATTTATTGAAGACGGATTCGTGGTGAAAGGAAGAATGGATCAGGTGATTATTTCTGGAGGAGTGAAATTATTTCCGGAAGAAATCGAAAGTATTCTTTCGACAATCATTCTTCAACCTTACTACATCTCTTCATTACCCGACGAAGTTCTCGGACAAAAGGTCGTGTTGTATGTGGAAGGCGACACCCAACATTTCCAACTAGAAAAAATAAATCAATTGGATTTGGGTATTCGTAAACCAAGAGAAATAATTTTTAAACCGAAGTTCAATCGAACCGCTAGCGGTAAAATCATTCGAGAATCATGAAAATAGTATTTGCATCAGGAAATAAAAACAAACTTCAAGAGATTCAAGCGGCTTTGCCTTCAGGCATTGAAGTGGTTTCCATGCGCGACGTTGGTGTAAATGAAGAGATTCCTGAAACTACAGGAACGTTGGAAGGAAACGCGGAGCAGAAAGCACGATTCGTTTTTGAAAAAACAGGTTATGCTTGTTTCTCCGACGATACAGGATTGGAGATTGACGCTCTTGACGGAAGACCAGGTGTCGATTCTGCCATATACGCTGGAGAACCACGCTCCAACGAACGGAACATAGAAAAAGTGTTGCAGGAAATGAAAGGACAAACCAATAGGAATTCCCAATTCAGATCGGTATTTTGCTATTGTTCAGAAGCGGGCACTTTTTATTTCGAAGGAATAGTGAAAGGAAAGTTGGGTGTTGGAATTCGCGGTGCAGACGGTTTTGGGTACGACGGAATCTTTCATCCGAATGGAAATTCAAGAACATTCGCTGAAATGACTATTGAAGAAAAGAAATTTTTGAGTCATCGAGCGAAAGCACTTAAAAAGTTCCTCGAATTTATCGCGCACAACTCATAGCAGTTATGTGTATTTTTGTCTCTCCAATTTGAAACTATGGAAATTTATTTAGAATTTGAATCCCCGATAAAAGAACTTCGTCAGCAAATTGAGAAGTTAAAAGAGAGCGAAACGAAGAACGGGATAGACGTGCACACTGCTATTGAAGATTTAGAGCGTGCAGTTGTAGAAAAGACCAATGAAATTTATTCGAACCTTACCCCATGGGAACGTGTGCTCGTAAGTCGTCACCCGGAGAGACCTTATACCCTTCAATACATTGAAACAATAACGGAAGGCACGTGGGTTGAACAGCACGGTGACCGAACGGTGAAGGATGATAAGGCCATGGTTGGCGGATTCGGGTTAGTTGAAGGAAGAAGCATCATGTTCATTGGTCAGCAAAAAGGAGCGAACACCAAAATGCGTAGCTATCGAAATTTCGGTATGGCTAATCCAGAAGGATATCGCAAGGCGCTTCGTCTAATGAAGTTGGCAGAGAAGTTCAATAAACCTATTGTTACACTCATCGATACTCCCGGTGCATTTCCAGGATTAGAAGCCGAAGAACGCGGACAAGGAGAGGCGATTGCGCGAAATTTATTCGAAATGATGCGCTTAAAGGTTCCTGTGATATGTATCATAATTGGCGAAGGTGCCTCAGGTGGAGCATTGGGAATTGGTATTGGAGATCGTGTTTTAATGTTAGAGAATACCTGGTACTCTGTTATTTCTCCGGAATCGTGTTCTACTATTTTGTGGAGAAATACAGATCATAAAATTGAAGCCGCTGCAGCGTTGAAACTCACGGCTGACGATATGTTAGCGAATAAATTGGTAGACGGAATTATTCGTGAACCCCTTGGCGGCGCTCACAATGATCCAAATGCTGCAACCCAACATTTGAAAGAAGCCATTATTAGCGCATTGGATGAATTGGAGAAATTAGGAGTTGATGAGCGTACCCAGCAGAGAATCGAAAAATTCTGCGCAATGGGTGTCGTTCAACAATAATTTGAATTTGAGCATTGTAGACTGAATAATTGATTGTAAATTTGTACCCATTATAAAAAAGCTGAAAAAATGAAAAAAGGATTTTCGTCGGTAGTAGTTGCGTTAACGGCAGTTACACTTCTTTTTCAAGGTTGTGCCGGTCTTGGCTCAATGCAAAAACACATGGAAGAACTGAACTTCAAAGTGGAACCAAGCCCATTGGAAGTTCACGGTGACTCTGTAAAGATTACTATCACAGGTAAGTTTCCAGAAAAATATTTTGCGAAGGCAGTATCTGCTGAAGCTACCCCAGCAATCGTTTGGAATGGTGGTGAGGCGACATTCAAAGTGAAAGAATTTAAAGGAGAAAAAGCAACTGGAAACGGTGAAGTTATTCCTTTCAAAACAGGAAAGAGTTTCACTTACACTGCAACTCTTCCTTACTCAGCAGGTATGGAATCTTCTAAATTAGAGTTACGTATCAAAGGAGCAAAGGGCAGTAAAACAGCTTCTTTCCCTGCGGTGGAAATTGCGAAGGGTGTAATTACTACTCCTTATTTAATGAAGAGTGATGATAAGGTAATCGGTTCTAAAGATGCTTTGATTCGTTCTACTGACAAGACTTTCGAAGCTGTCGTTAATTTCGATTTGAACTCTTCTGTATTGAAGCCAGCTGAAATGAAAGATGCTGACATTGCAGAATTACAAGCTTTATTAACTGCAATCAGCACAAACCCTAAAATGGTTGTGACTCAAATTGAATTGCAATCTTACGCTTCGCCAGAAGGTGAAATTATATTGAACGACGGTCTAGCTGTTGAGCGTGCTCAAGCGGGAAGCAAAGTAATGACTAACGTATTGAAGACGGCTAAGCTTGATGTGCTTTACGGTGCATTGGTAAAGGAGAATCCTAAAGGTGAAGACTGGGACGGATTCAAAGCAGCAATGGAGAAGTCAGCAATTGCAGACAGCGATATCATCGTACGTATTCTTCAAAGAACTACTGACTTAACTGAAAGAGAAACTGAAATCAAGAACATCTCGAAGACATACACCGAAATCAAAGATTTGATTTTCCCATCACTTCGTCGTTGTGTTATTCGTGTTTATTACACTGAAAACGGTTACACCGATGCTGAATTGATTTCTTTAGGAAAATCAAACGCTTCTGTATTGAGCTACGAAGAATTGTTGAAGGCAGGTTCTTTGATCGAAGATGCAAATGTTAAAGCTGCTATCTACAAAGAAGCTGAAGGAAAAGCAAACGGTGACTACCGTGCGTCAAACAACCTAGGTGTTGTTTATTACGGAATGAACAAGTCTTCAGAAGCTGCTAAGCAATTTGAAAAGGCTTATGGAATGAAGAAGAATGGTGAAACGTCTAACAACAATGGTGTAGTTGTTCGTTTGAACGGCGACCGCAAAGGAGCAATGAAATTGTTCAACGAAAGCGGTTCTGCAGAAAGTAAGTACAACAAAGGACTTATCCTTATTGCAAACGGTGACTACGCTGGTGCGGTTTCTACCATGAAAGATGTTAAGTCATTCAACTCAGCTTTAGCTAAGATGTTAAGCGGCGACAACGCTGGTGCGAAGTCTGACCTTGATGCAAGTGGCGACAAGTCGGCATTAGCAGATTACCTTCGCGCAATCATCTGCGCTCGTTCTAACGATGCTGCAGGTAAAGATTCAAACTTAAGTTCAGCCATCGCGAAAGATGGTGCACTAGGAGAGAAGTCTAAGACAGATTTAGAATTCGTTAAGTAATTGGAAAAGATATTTATTGAAAAAAGGGACTTCGGTCCCTTTTTTTATTTCTCAATAACAGAATCATTCTAAAACTTATTTAACATTGCAGTATGAATACCGAAGGATATCCGTCGAAAGTTATAATTGCCTGGGGAGAGGCCATTTCAGGCAACATAGCCATTCGCGAATGGCTTATGGCCAATGGGTTTCCTGAATTAGGGATTTTCGTTCATGCGCTGAACAATCAAGACGATGCGCGCAAGTGGCTCATGGAAAACAATTTCCCGCATCTCATGGCGCTCATCAATGGCGCAGAGGGTAATCCGAACGCGTTGCTGTGGTTGAAGAATAATAAGTACGCCGTGTTAGAGAAAATGGCGAGAGCTGCAGACAATCACGAAGATTCTTTGATGTGGTTGCTTCAGCAAGACCTTCGAGATATGGCAGCAATTGCCCAACGAATCTGTATTGTGAAAAATGAAATTGAGCGTCGGAATAACGACGTTCATTCTATTTCACCGTTTTAATTTTTTTTCGGGACGTAGGCCAGCACATTCATTTTATCAAATTGAAATGTGTCGATCGCGGCTTGTTGAATTTGATCTGCAGTAATTTCTTCCAACTTACGAAACACTTCTTTCATCGTATCAATTCGGTTGAACTCATGCAAGGTTTTTCCTAGGTTGAACATAAGGGCGCTTCCACTGTCTTGCGCCAATGCCATTTGTCCAATGATCTGTTTCTTCGCTTCCTGAATTTGACGGCCGTTCATTTTGTTTTCCTTATACCATACCAATGTTTTTTCACAAAGTTCAATGGCTTTTTTCAAATTCTCCTTGTCGGTGCCTAAATACAAACTGAAAATTCCGCAATCAGTGAATGGCGCATACGTGCATTCGACGTGATAAGCCAATCCGTGCTTCTCGCGAATGACCATGCTGAGCTTGTTGTTCAATGCCGGCCCACCAAGCACGTTTGTCAAGAGGGTAAGAGCTGGACGAAGCTTATGCGAAAAGGCATATGCTTTTCCGCCGATAAGAAAATTCACTTGGTGAATGTCTTTTTCAACGTAAATTTTCTTGCCTGATTTTAAAGTGGGCTTAATTCTTTTTTGAGTGAATGAAGAGAGCTTTTCTTTGCCCAGATGCTTTTCAAGAATCAATTGAAGTTTTTCAATGGGAATATTTCCAGCCGAAGAAAACACAAGTTGCTCTGCCGTTAAATTTCTTTTTCTGAATCGTTCAAGATGCGAACGCTTCATAGCGTTAATGCTTTCTTTCGATCCAAGAATGCTTCGCCCAATGGCGTGTTTGCCAAACAAATGTTCTTCGAACTCTTCGAAAATCATTTCACTCGGACTGTCGAAATAACTATTCAATTCATCTATAATAACTTCCTTTTCCTTTTCAATTTCCTCAGCAGGGAAGGAAGGGTGAAAGGTAATGTCGGCAATGAGTTCAATGGCTCTCTCGTAATGCTCTTTCACCATCGAAGCGTGTATCCAAGTTTCCTCTTTCGCAGTGAAGGCATTTAATTCTCCGCCTACAGCGTCGAGCCTTGAGAGAATATGATGATTCTTTCTAGTCTTGGTTCCTTTGAAAAAACTGTGCTCAAGAAAATGCGCAAGACCATGTTCGTTTTCCTCTTCGTCGCGACTTCCAGCTGCGATCATTAAACCACAATGCGCAACGTCGCGATCCATGGGTTGGTGAACCACACGAATTCCATTCGATAAAGTAAAGACTACTGGGTTTGGAAGTAAACTCAATGTGCGCAGTTTTCGCCTTTCTTCGATTTCTTTCCGCCTTTTCCTCCTTCAAGAATCTGTACACCACTTGCGCCGAATACCAATTGTTTTTGAGGATCTGTAATTTTTGCAATTTCCTCTTTCGATTTTCCTGCGTCTTCAGCCAAGTGCTGCAAATAAGCAACACTCAACTCTTTGAAATAGGCTTCTCCTTTTACGAACGTTTTCTTTCCCTCACACTTCTCTAAAGGAACTGCAAAAGCGTGGTCTTTCATGAATACTGTCATGCCATCTCCAACAGGCATTGACACTTCCATCCAACATCCTGCCTTCTGACACGTTTGAACAATACTTCCTTCAAACACACACGCAAAGTTCGTTTCCGTTTTCATTTTTTCTTGAAGTTGTTCCAAGGTAATTACGTTTTCAGCAACGAAGGTTTCTCCGTAGGAATTAACTTTTCCTTTTTTCGATTTTTGAGCGGCAGCTGTTCCAACGAAAAGGCTAAGAGCTATAAATAAAAAAGCTATTTTTTTCATGTTGAATATTTAGTGCAAAAGTAAGAGAGATTAATCAAGTTCGAGCGTTAATCCGTCAAAGGCCAGATGAACATTTGCGGGCAGTTCAGCCGTCACGTCGGTATGTTTTCCCAACTGATGGCTAATATGTGTTAAATAGGCTTCTTTGGGCTTAATACGGGCAATTAACGCTAGGGATTCGTCTAAAGTAAAATGGGAAGGATGGGCTTCTCTGCGAAGGCCATTCAACACAAGGATTTCACTTCCAATTATTTTTTGAATTTCTTCTTCCGAAATGAAATTTGCATCGGTGATATACGTGAAATTTCCAATGCGGAATCCGAAGACTTTCATTTTGAAATGCAATACTTCAATAGGAGTGAAGGTTATTCCATTTATGTTGAAAGGTGAATTTTCAATGCGATTCAAAATTATTTGAGGAACGCCAGGATATTTTTTTTCTGAAAAAGCATAATGAAACTCTCGTCGAAGGGCTTCTTCCACTTGTTCAGTGCAATAAACATTTACGGGTTTTCCCATGGTGAAATTAAACGCGCGCACATCGTCGAGCCCAGCAATGTGATCTTTGTGTTCATGCGTGAAAACAATGGCGTCTAAATGCGTAGCCTTGTCGCGAAGCATTTGTTGTCTGAAGTCAGGTCCTGAATCAATAACAATGTATTGCTCGCCAATGGTCAATGCCACAGCGCTTCTCAAGCGTTTGTCGCGATCGTCGTTGGACGTGCAAACGGCACATTTGCAAGAAATGAGCGGGACACCTTGACTTGTTCCTGTTCCTAAAAATGTTATGCGCATATTTCACAAAGATAGAATGTACTTTTGCAACATGAAAAAATCAATTCATCCGAAGGAAGTCCCGTTCATGGTATACGCCGATGCTGAAGGAAATATTTTTGAAGACACGAATTTTGAAGTGGTTGGAAGATCAGGCTACAACGTCTATCCGCTGACACCCGAAGATTTTATTGAACTTCCATTTGGAAGTGATTTGTTCACGTTACCCGGCAGACGTCCGTATGGTCTTAGTGTTGAAACAGGCGAAATGGAATGTCACGAAGACATTCAAGCAGTTGCTAGTTTGAATGCGCCTGCTTATACACAATTGTATTCAGCTGCTTTTGGAACCGACGAACAAGATGCACCTACTCTTCCCTTGTATGCATACACAGCAGTGGGTTGGTACGATGGAAAATTTTATACGACGGCGGTTCGCATAGACGCAGATGAACGACAGGATTTAGAAAATTTCGATAGAGAACACATTTGGGAAGTTACGCGAAAGCGTTTGGAAGAGCATCCGAACAACAGATTGGTTCAGCATTTAGGAAACAACTGCAGTTTGAAATACTGTTGTCCTGCTGCACGTAACTTTTTTATGGGAAGATGGGAAGCACCTATTCCTGTTAGCCCAGCGTGTAACAGCAATTGCTTGGGTTGTATTTCTTTCCAACCTGAAGAACACGAGTTAACATCTCCGCAAGACCGCTTAGATTTCATTCCAACAGTTGCAGAAATTGTTGAATATACATTGCCTCACCTTATCAATGCCGAGCGTCCAATTATAAGTTTCGGACAAGGGTGTGAAGGAGAGCCGTTGCTCGTTTGGCAGACCATTCGCGATGTAATTATTGAATTGCGAAAGCACACCAAGCGCGGAATCATTAATCTGAATACCAACGGCAGCAAGCCAAAGGCGGTGGAAGAGTTAATGAAGGTCGGATTAGATAGCATTCGTGTCAGCACGAATTCACTTCGCAAGAACATCTACGAAGCGTATTACTTGCCGAACAATTATAAGTTTGAAGACATTGTTGAATCGGCGCGTATTGTTCGTCAATATGGCGGATGGGCAAGTATCAACTATTTCACTTTCCCTGGAATGACAGACCATCCGGAAGAATATGAGGCATTGCGAAATTTCATTAAGCATACCGACATCAGTATGATTCAATGGCGCAACTTCAACATTGATCCCGATTGGTATTTAGGAAAAATTGGTGTGACGGAATTGCCAGAGGGAATGGGTGTTCGAAGTGTATTGGATAAAATCAGAGAAGAATTCCCACACGTGGCATACGGCTATTTCAACCCACCACAGGAAATTCAGGTGGAGTATAATAAGCTTAGAAAAGTTTAACTCGCTGCAACACCACACATGTGGTAAAGCAAACGAGCACCAACATTGCCGTTCCAGTCGTCTTCGCCTGGAGCAACTTCTACTAAGTCGAAACCAATGATGTTCTTCTTGGCTTTCAATTGACTCAATAAATACAACGCTTGTTGGAATGAAAGTCCACCCGGAACCGGAGTGCCTGTATTCGGGCATAGGGTAGGGTCTAAACCGTCGATATCGAAACTGATATACACATCGTTCGGAAGTGCATCAATAATGGCATTGCAACGCTCTTTCCACAATTCACCTTCGAACGCTGCACGCTGAATTTCAGCGTCGGTATGAACAATGATTCTTCCGTTTGAATTCACCACGCGATCGTTTTCCTCTTTACAGAAATCACGTATTCCAACCTGAACCAATTTGGTTATTTGTGGAATTTGCATTGCATTGTACATGATAGACGCATGTGAATACGTGAACCCTTCATAGGCCTCACGCAAGTCCATGTGCGCATCTACGTGAAGTATTCCAAAGTTCTCGTAACGCTCAGACAAAGTCTGAAGATATCCAAGAGGTGTACTGTGATCACCGCCAATTAATCCAACGGTTTTTCCAGCGTCTAACCACTTCTTGGTTTGGTCAGCTACGTAATGAACCATATCGGCACAGCCTTCGTTAATCTCTTTAAGAATCTCTACAAGCTCGTCGTCCTCTTCAATGCTTTCGCCTTCTTCCCATGCTGAAATAATTTCTTCCGCTTTTTCTTTCAATGAATTACTTCTTGAATGAAGTGCACCGTTCTGCTCAAGCATGGCAATGCCTTTCTTCCACAACTCAGGGAATTCAGGATGATGAAGATCGACTTGAAGACTCGATTCGAAAATATGCTCAGGACCTTCAGAAGCCCCGCCGCCGTAGCTTACGGTAACTTCCCATGGAACAGGAAGAAGAACAATATCACTTTCGTCAATGGTGAATGGTAATCCAAACATTTGACTCTCCGCTAAACCCGCACTGTTGGGGTTGAAGGAGTTTATTTTCTCTTCTTTGTTCAACATGTTGAATTAGGCATTCAATACAGCTTTCACAGCATCAGCCGCTTCTTGAAGCGTAATGGCAGAGTGAACAGCTAAACCGGATTCGTCAATTAATTTTTTCGCTTCTACCGCGTTGGTTCCTTGAAGACGAACAATGATTGGAACTTGAATGTCACCAATGTTTTTGTATGCATCTACAACACCTTGTGCAACGCGATCGCAACGCACAATTCCACCAAAAATATTTACTAAAATCGCTTTCACAGTTGTGTCGCGAAGGATCATTCTGAATGCAGTTTCAACGCGCTTCGCATCTGCCGTACCTCCAACATCGAGGAAGTTAGCTGGCTCTCCGCCACTTAACTTAATAATGTCCATGGTTGCCATGGCCAATCCAGCACCGTTCACCATACAACCTACGTTTCCATCTAAGTTAACGTAGTTCAAACCAGCTTCGCCAGCTTCAACTTCAATCGGATCTTCTTCTGTAGTGTCGCGCATTGCTGCGTAGTCTGGGTGACGGAACAATCCGTTTCCATCAAGAGTAACTTTCGCATCAACAGCAAGAATGCGGTCGTCAGAAGTTTTCAATACAGGATTGATTTCAAACATAGATGCATCGCAACCTACGTAAGCGTTGTATAATTTCTTCGTGAAGGAAATCATTTCCTTGAATGCATTTCCTGAGAGACCCAAGTTGAACGCAATATTTCTTCCTTGGAAATCGGTCACGCCGGTCATCGGGTCAACCACTTCTTTGAAAATACGCTCAGGCGTCTTTTCAGCAACTTCTTCAATATTCATTCCGCCATCTGGAGAATAAACAATTACGTTTTTTCCTGCAGCGCGGTCCAATAAAATACTCATGTAAAACTCACGAGGCTCAGATGCACCCGGAGAATAAACGTCTTCAGCTACAAGAACGGTCTGAACCAGCTTGCCTTCAGCTTTGGTTTGAAGCGTAACCAAGTGTCCGCCTAAAATTCCTTTTGCTTTTTCGGCAACTTCACCCAATCCTTTCGCTAAAACAACACCACGTGACCCTGTTTCGGTTACTGCACCTTTCCCACGTCCACCTGCGTGAATCTGTGCCTTCACTACGAACCAACCGGTTCCTGTTTCAGCTTGCAATTTTTCAGCAACCGCAGTTGCCTCTTCTGGCGTAGTTGCAACATAACCGCGTTGCACAGTTACGCCAAATTGTGAAAGGATACTTTTTCCTTGATATTCGTGAATGTTCATAGTTCAATATTTGCGACGCGAATGTACTAAATAATGACGAAGTTTTTGTTCATCTTTGCGCTATGATTCATGCATCGGGAATTTATAAGGGATACGGAAAGGTTCAAGTTTTGAATAACGTTTCGTTAGACATTCAGAAAAGTGAAATTGTTTCCATCGTAGGGGCCAGCGGGGCTGGTAAAACGACGCTTTTGCAAATCCTAGGCACGTTGGATAACCCTGACAAAGGATCAGTCAGTATCGACGGCGTGAATCCCTTTCAGTTGAAGCAGCGCGAGCTTGCGCGTTTTCGAAATTTACATCTCGGTTTTGTCTTTCAATTTCACAACTTATTGGCCGAATTTACAGCAACAGAAAATGTATGTATTCCTGCACTTATTGCTGGAGTTGAAAAGAAAGAAGCTGAAAAGAAAGCAGCGTTTTGGTTGGAAAGGTTGGGCCTTAGTCACAGAGCGGAACACAAACCTTCCGAAATGTCGGGAGGAGAGCAACAGCGCGTAGCGGTAGCAAGAGCGTTAATGAACAATCCGAAAGTAGTCTTCGCCGATGAGCCGTCTGGAAATTTAGACAAGGCAAACGCTGTAGCACTTCACAATCTGTTTTTCGAATTAAGAAATGAGTTCCATCACAGCTTCGTCATTGTAACACACAACGAAGAATTAGCCGCGCAAGCAGATCGCAAGATTGTGATGAGCGATGGACAGATTATTTAATAAAGGTTGTCGCCCATATCGAGCGAGAAAGTTTGAATAGCAGCGGGAATAGAAGAATAGTGAAGCCAATGCCAGTCAATAAAAAAGTTTTAGGGTGAGTTAAAAATCCAAATTCTAAAACTCCAAGAGCATCGAGTGTCTTAAGCGAAACTAAAATGGCAATCCACATCGTAACGGTAAGCCCCCAGCTCACGTATGCAGCCCCAAAATAAAAGCCCGGTTCCGGATTGAAATTAGTTCCGCATTCAGCGCATTCAGATTTTACTTGCCCGAGTTTGTTGAATGAAAGAAATGATTCATTAACGAATAAATGTCCTCTGCCACAATGCGGACATTTCATTTTCACCACTTTACCTAAGGCTGTTTTTGATTTTATGTCCATGTTGCGAAGTTAATGGGGATTGAAAACTATCGAATGTGACGAAAATCACATTATTGGCAAACGAGGGTGTCGTAATAAGCTCCGTAACCGGCCCAAACACCAAGTCCACCTTCAACATTGGATTTAACGTTGCTTGGAGATGCGAAAGGAGATCCTTGATTCGCCAACTGATCTTCATACGATTTGTAAAACTTATAAACGTTCATATCAATGCTGCTTCCTCTTACGATAACAGTATCTCCTCGTTTGAAAAAACCTCGTTCTTCTCGACGATCATCAAACTTTTCGCTGAAGGGCATAGCTCCTCGATAGTAAGCGAAATCAAATGAGAATCCATTGAAAAATTCATCGTCATATACGCTAGGTATTGGGCTTATAAACGTAAAATCCTTTTGTTGTCCAATTAAATACGTGTCTCTAGTTATCCATTGGGGATAATGACTGATTCGCTTAGCAGACCAACGGTAGGCATTTCCGAGCGAATCAGGATCAGTCATATTTCCGTAAATGAAACCTAAAGAATCAAGGGGATTGCCCGATGGAGAGGCAAACCAAAGACTATCAAGTGGAACAGGAAAATTCACTTTAGTAACAGCCTGCAGGTGATGCGCGTCCTTGTCAACAATTAGCGAGTATGTTTCTCCGGCAAAGCCCAATGCCTGTGGAGATAAAGAAGTGTAAATACAAACGCCCAACCCCAAAACCGCTTCAGGCGGAAGGCCCAACGTTTGAGAAGCTTGAAGAAGCTGTTCTAAGGACATATCTGCTATGCAAAACATTTCCAACGGAATGGTGTCAGCTCCATGAACCATTCTCACTTGTGCATCTCGCACATATGAGTTGGTAAGAGCGTTAAGGTCTGCAGGGTCGAAGTAACCTGCAGAATAGCTAAGAATTACAATTGGAGGTTGTCCTGGTTCAATGCTGCCTTGCACAACAATTTTCGCATCAGCCTGAGGTAAATCAACCGTAATGTCTTTTTCGCAGCCAACAAGAAATAGAACAGCCACGATCACAATTCCTATAGCACCAAACGATTTTTTCATGTTCGCAAAATTACAATCAATTCTCTCCTGCAATAAAAATATTTTGGTGTCGTTTTTGTTCAAATTGAAATCAAATTATTTTTGTCAATCTAAAATTCTAAAGTATGAAAAAGAGTCTAGTCACTTTCGCCGCAGCTTTTGCTGGCGGTCTTATTGCCCTAGCTGCATACCATTTTGTGGTTAAGCCCAATTCGAGTTCTTCCAATTGGAATTCAAATGTTCCGGGGTCCTTAGCAAATTATTCAGGAATGCCTGGTGCAGGAGGAGATTTCGTCGTAGCCGCTGAGCGCACCGTGAATTCTGTGGTTCATGTTAAAACAGAAGTTAAAGCATCTTCTTATGATCCTTGGGGTGGCTTCTTCGGTTATCAGCAACAACCACAAACTCAAATGGCCTCAGGCTCGGGTGTCATTATTTCAGCAGATGGATACATCATCACGAACAACCACGTCATCGAGGGTGCTGAAAAAATGACAGTCACCTTGAATAACAACAAAAATTACGAAGCAACTTTAGTTGGAAGCGACCCAAGTTCTGACATTGCCGTTTTGAAAATAGACGAGTTGAATCTTCCTGCGATTGCATGGGGAAACAGCGATGCGGTTCACATTGGACAATGGGTGCTCGCAGTGGGAAATCCTTTTGAATTAACATCTACTGTAACCGCAGGTATCGTTAGCGCAAAGGGAAGAAATATAAACATCATTGGTGAAGGAAAAGGCTCGGAAGTTCTTCCTGTGGAATCCTTCATTCAGACAGATGCCGCTGTGAATCCAGGAAATAGCGGGGGAGCCTTGGTGAATACCAACGGAGAACTCATTGGGATAAATACAGCCATCGCTTCGCGCACGGGATCATATGCAGGTTATTCTTTCGCAATTCCCGCTTCCATTGCAAAGAAAGTTGCCGATGATATTATAGAATTCGGAAATGTTCAGCGCGGTTTCTTGGGCGTCCAAATTTCAGCGGTCACAGAAGAGCAAGCCAAAGAAGCAGATTTGCCGCTGGTTTCGGGAGTATACATAAACAACGTGACAGCGGGAGGTGCTGCTGAATCAGCAGGTCTAGAAGCGGGAGATATCATTTTAAAAGTTGCTGATTTTCCTGTATTGAACGTACCACAATTGCAAGAACAAATTAGTAAGTTCAGACCGGGTAACAAGGTGAATTTAATTATTTGGAGAAACGGTAAAGAAAAAAACATGGAAGTCGAGTTGAAGAATAAATCGGGCAAGGCCGAATTGGAAAATTTTGAGGAGATAGCAGCTGAGAATATTTCTTCACTTGGAGCCGAATTTAGCGCTCCCTCGGAAAGCGAGTGCAAGGCCTTGCGAATTCAAGGAGGAGCAAAGGTTGGAGTTCTTTCAACAGGAAAATTAAGAAGTGCAGGAGTGAAGACAGGCTTTATTGTAACGAAGGTAGACGGCGTTCCAGTGACGTCTCCAGAGCAACTTCAAAGCGTACTAAAGTCGAAGTCAGGGGGAATTTTGTTGGAAGGGGTTTATCCGAATGGAACCCGAGCGTATTATGGCTTCGGAATATAATAGTTAGATTTTTATCGAATGAAATAGGCCTCGTCTGCAAAAGACGGGGCTTATTTTTTGCCGCAAATTCCACCGCGTGAACTATCTTTACCACGTCTTGAAATAATGATTTTCAAGAAGAAAAAATCAACTCATTTAAATACAATTTATGTCAAACAAACCCTTGTCAAACGACACGTACAGCAATGAACTGGCGGTGTATGTGAACCAAGAAAAAGCAGCAGTCGATCTCGCACACATGGTGGGAAAGTTGCTTTTCGATAAATCAATTGAATTGGTGCTTTTCCGCAATCATCTTGCAGATACACGCATCACAGAAATTCTTCGTCTGCACAAATACGCTGCAGAAGTAGTAGGGAAACCCATCAGTGTTTTTCATACAGCAGAGTTGGCGGCAGAGCTTTATAATATGGACATTGCTCCGGCGAAAATAGATATTGGAAAATTAGCCAGCGAGTGGGCTATCTCTCGTGAGCATTTCAATTCACAAAAAGATTTCTTAGAAGATAAGCTACAGAATTTCACAGAGGAAGGAAAGGACATGGAACCAAGAGACGTTGTCTTGTTTGGTTTCGGACGTATAGGTCGTTTGGCTGCCCGCGAATTGGTTCGTCAAGCAGGAAGTGGTCAGCAGCTTCGCTTGCGTGCAATTGTGACGCGTGAAGACGATGATTTGTCTATTAAAAAACGCGCGGCGCTTTTCGAAAACGATTCTGTTCACGGAAGATTCAAAGGAACCGTTGATGTGGATTATGAAAACAAATGTCTAATCGTGAACGGTCAACGCATTTATATGCTCGCGGCGAAAGATCCCGGAGCAGTTGATTACACAGCCTATGGAATTCAAGACGCTTTGTTAATCGATAACACAGGTGTATTCAAAGATCGTGAAGCGCTGAGCGTTCACTTGAAAGCGAAGGGAATCAGCAAGGTGCTTTTAACAGCTCCTGGAAAGGAAGTTCCGAATATTGTATACGGAATTAATCACCGCGATTTAGACATCGAAAGCGAAACAATCTTCTCTGCAGCAAGCTGCACGACCAATGCAATTTCTCCAATTTTGAAAACCATCTTCGATGAATTCGGAATTGAAAAGGGACACATTGAAACGGTTCACGCATACAC
>Ga0114971_10000289_pt1 | contig 32210 bp, 43 predicted proteins | sample M_140625_MF_Meta_FD_87320 | JGI IMG/M metagenome (GOLD analysis project Ga0114971, IMG submission 87320) | Freshwater microbial communities from Lake Montjoie, Canada to study carbon cycling - M_140625_MF_MetaG | ecosystem: Environmental > Aquatic > Freshwater > Lake | place: Lake Montjoie... | reverse complement strand
GGTGGCGTTGGGTTCTCAAAAAATGCAGGAAATTATGGCGGTAGTTTAATGGCAGCACGTCAGGCCAATAAACAAGGCTACGACCAAGTTTTGTGGACCGACGCATACGAACACAAATGGTTACAAGAAGTAGGAATGATGAATGTAGTATTTATCATTAATGGGGTAGCTGTTACCCCGTCATTAGAAGAAGGAACTATTTTGCGTGGCGTTACCAGAGATAGTGTGTTAACGCTATTACAAGAAATGGGTATACCTGTTGAAGACCGCCCTATTAATATCGATGAATTAATTACTGCATACCAAGCAGGTCAAGTACAAGAAGTTTTTGGTGTAGGTACTGCAGCAACCATTGCCCCAATAAAAGAAATGAAATACAAAGAGCATATCCTTCAGTTCAATGTTGATACTTGGAAGATTGCGCCTTCACTTAAAAAACAACTTGATGATATCAGATATAGCAAAGTTGCTGATACACATGGTTGGATGATTAAAGTATAACCAAATAAAACTTTTATTAAAAGGCTGTATCAAAAATTGATACAGCCTTTTTTAGGACGATACAGTAAGCGTTAAAAAATCAACTTTATTGAATTAATTATTTACACTTATTTTTTATCGATTAATTTTTTAGCACTATTGTAATTCGATTTCGTTTTTTTTATACCATAACCAATTCCTGCAGCCAGAAGTATACTAATACCGCCATCTAACGGAACATCTTCTGTGTCTTGTGAAAATCCAGGTGCATCTGCGTTTGATTTGTAAGAATTTGCCATTATTACAACAAATAGTAACACTTTAATTAATCGAAATGTATTCATATATTTTATTTAAAACTTGATTATTTTTCGAATAGTTTCTTCAAAAAAATTATTAATGCTAACGTAATAAACACCAGGTGGTAAATGTTTTAATTGACAGGTATATATACCATTCTCAGCTAGTAATTGATTTTTTGAAAAAACTAATTGCCCATTAATATTAAATATTTTGATATTGGTGGGAACGAATCTATTTGCTAACCATTTTATAGTAAAATGGTCATAAAATGGATTTGGAAATAGCTGAAAAGAATTATTTGAATTATTTTCTATAATTAAATTAGTTGATGGATGCTTTAATTGTATTTGGAATCTATCATTACCCTTTGTTTCAGAAATTTTTGAAATTGAAAATTCATAATCAAACCCAATATTAATAGGCATTGTATTGTTTGTATATTTATCATGTAAATAAAATTCAACACCAGTTATTTTTGGTATTTGTAAAGATTTTAAATGAAAGTTTCCTTCAAGTACTGTTTCTATCCCTAGAGGAATGATTGAATCTTTACTATAAGTTCTAGCGTCAATTGACAATTTTTCGCCTTTATCACTAAAACTATAAAAGTTAAGCTCAGGATTATTGATTTTAATTGCATCAAATTTATCTACGCCATTGTTTGAAGAGGGGTCTAAAATTAACAAGTGCTTATCCCAAAAAATACTATCGGATTCTATGCTTAATTCTAACTGATTCGAGTGCGTCTGCGTCACACCAAATACAGTGGTAGTTGTGTTTGTATTTATTTTTGAACTTTCAGTAAATCGAATATAATTTTCTGAACTGTTGTCTGTAGTTTGAACAAAAAATCCGGCAAATGATGGCAAGTAAACGCTGTTAGAAAAAGGATAACTGCTGTACCCGCCTTTTGTTCCTTGTTGTGGATTCCAAATAAAATAATTAGTAATCACATTTTTTCCAATAATTAGTTGGCTCATATCTATACAAGCAGCATAGGGGTTTCCTATTAAATTAAATCCTGCATTAGTATTACTTTTTGATAAATAAACTGTTTGGGTACCTGTATTTAATTCGCCAGATAAATTTATAGTAATTGGAGATGGTGTGTAATTGGAGGCATTTAATCCTTCTCCTTTTTTTCCTCTAATTAATACTCTAACACCTTGAAATTGGTTCCATATATTATTGCCTATTCCATTGGTATTTGTAAATGGAATCCAACCTTGATCATTGCTGGTGCCATCGCCCAATAATGGGTTATACCAAAAGCTCGACGGATTATTAGTGACAGTATTTGTAAAACCATTTACAGACCCGCCTAGACCTGTAATATCAATACTATTGGCTAAATCAATTAACCCAATAGGTTTTGTAAAAGGATGCGATAAAAAGCGAAAAGTTCTTCTACCTCCAGGAATATATTGTTGCACTACTACCTTGCCAATAATAGCTGCTCCATTACCCAGCTTGTTAAGCATTGCAGTGCCATTAATATCTGCCAATAAAACTAAATTTCCATTACTAATTAATGAACTGCTATCACCAAGTACTACCTCTCCAAAATCCAATCCTGCTTTTATTTGTAATAAATTTTCAAGCGTTAAAAAAGCTTTTTTAGTTAAAGTAAGATTTTTTAATACAGCAGCCAAGGAATCGAATTTAACAGTGCCCGCATTTGCGGTAATGATGAGTACTGAAGTATTTGATCCTGCTATTTTGCCTAGTCCTTCTGCTACAAAACTTTCAACTGTTAATGTGTTTCCATTAATACCTAATACAATACCAGAATCAATATTTAATTTAGATAAACTAAAATTGGTTGTTAAGTTTTGAATTCCAGAACGATTCGATAAAACATAAGTATAGCCTGGTTCTTGAAAAGATTTTGGAGAATTCCCAGATCCGTCTTTTGCATTTCCCCACGAAGTTAAATCTGTAATAGTTCCTGTTGATTTGCTGTAAAAGTTTAGCGATACAGAAAAATTCCAGTTCGGTAAATTAGTAAAACGGGTATTACTTCTTACCCAATTAGCTGTATTACCAATGGAGGTTAAAATATCATTTTGCGTTCCTTTTAAATTACTAATATTAAAATACTGGTCATCCATTTCAGTACTAAAATCTTTTGCAGAAAGTCCATTCGTCAAACCTGTTGGAAGCCAAGACTGATTTGTTGTTGGCGAACCTGTTGCAAGCCAAGTGGTTGAAGCAACGGCATAAATAAATGTAGGAGTGGTTTCGGTTCCTTGAAATGCAATCAATTGGTCGCCTGTTGTTGCAAAACCGGATACCGTACTAGAGGAAACGTTTCCCAAATTAGCAACAGGGCTCGTTCCAGTGCTGCTAAAGTTAACCGTTATAACTGTTCCTTTTAACACGCCAGAAGCAGGGGAGGTCCAAGTATGAACACCTTCTGAACTACTTGCAAAAACAGGTACGGCTAATGAAGCATTCCATCCTTTCTCTGAAAACAGAATTTTAGTATTAGCTGAAATATCTACCAGTGTTACAAAGGCAAATTGATCAGTATTATCTGTTTGATAAACTATAATAGCAATATCACCAGCTTTTAGGACGGTTGTTTGAGATGATGCGTTAAACCAACAGCTGAATACGCAAAAACAAAGGGATAATCTTTTAAACATGGCATATTTTTTATAAAGTCAAAATAAATGCGCCTCTGTTTATCATTCAAGCCATTCAACTAGTTTGGGTGTATTAAAGAATTTTTTGGGTGTTTCGGCTTAAAACCATGGGTTTTTTTAGCGGGGACTAAAATTATTTTTGAAACCCCAAAATCAGTTAAAATATAATTTAAGAGCAGAGAACCGGATTTTTGAACGTATTTTTGATACTTAATTTCATTTTTTAGGGCGTTTTGAAAAATAGTCGTGGAAAACTTTTGAAAACATTTTGGTTTTTCACATTCAGCCATTACCTTTGCCGTCCGAAATTTTAAACGTATAGAATGCCTACAATACAGCAATTAGTTAGAAAAGGCCGCGAGATAATCAGGGCTAAAAGTAAATCAAGAGCTTTGGACGCATGTCCTCAGCGCCGTGGTGTTTGTACCAGGGTTTACACGACAACCCCTAAAAAACCAAACTCTGCCTTACGTAAGGTGGCTAAGGTGCGTTTAACCAACAAAATAGAGGTTATCGCTTATATTCCAGGTGAAGGTCACAACCTTCAAGAACACAGTATCGTGTTAATTCGCGGTGGTCGTGTTAAAGATTTGCCGGGTGTACGTTACCATATTGTTCGTGGTAGCTTGGATACTGCCGGTGTTAAAGACCGTAAAAAGAGCCGTTCTAAGTATGGTACTAAGAAAGAAAAGGCTAAGAAATAATTATATATAACAACAACCAGCTAATTCATACACCTCATGCGTAAAGCACAAGCAAAAAAATTACCGCTAGCTCCAGACGGACGTTTCAACGATAAATTAGTTACCCGTTTCATTAATAATTTAATGTGGCAAGGTAAAAAAAGTACTGCTATCAATATTTTTTATGATGCAGTGGATAAAGTTTCTAAAGTAACTAGCGAAGATGGTTACGAGGTTTGGAAAAAAGCAATTGCCAACGTAACGCCTGCTGTAGAAGTACGTAGCCGTCGAATTGGTGGTGCAACTTTTCAAATTCCTGCTGAAGTTCGTGCAGATCGTAAAATTTCTTTAAGCATGAAATGGTTAATCCGTTACAGCCGCGAAAGAAATGGTCGTACAATGGCCGATAAGTTGGCTAATGAAATCATGGCTGCTGCAAAAGGTGAAGGTGCTGCTTTTAAAAAGAAAGAAGATACACACCGTATGGCTGAGGCGAACAAAGCGTTCTCTCACTTTAAAGTATAATTCGATTGATTGCAATATTTTAAAAAACCTCATTCATTTGAGGTTTTTTTATACCCATTATGCATTGAATTTAGGTAAGTTTTAATAGGTTAAACAGGTAGATAAAGAAAGTTTTTTTCCCCATTAGAATTAATTCTTTGTGAACTCCTTATTCAATCGCTATAATTACTACCTTTGCCGCTCGAAAAATTTGAAGCTTATTTCAAAATAAAAACTTTAAACAAGAACTCTATATGGCGGACTTGAAACTACAACGCAACTTTGGTATTGCTGCGCACATTGATGCGGGTAAAACTACTACTACCGAGCGAATCCTACGCTACACCGGTATGATTCATAAGATTGGTGAGGTGCATGATGGTGCAGCCACAACCGACTGGATGGAACAAGAAAAGGAGAGGGGTATTACTATTACCTCAGCTGCAGTTAGCTGTGAGTGGAAGTTTCCTACCGATAAGGGTACGGCTGATGCCAATACCAAGTCTTACTATTTCAATATCATTGATACCCCGGGTCACGTGGATTTTACCGTAGAAGTAGAACGTTCTATGCGTGTGTTGGATGGTTTGATTGCCCTATTTTCTGCGGTAGATGGTGTTGAACCTCAGTCAGAAACAGTATGGCGTCAAGCTAACCGTTATAAAGTTCCTCGTATTGGATTCGTTAATAAAATGGATCGTTCAGGTGCAGACTTTTTAATGGTGGTTCATCAAGTGAAAGAAATGTTAGGTGCTAATGCAGTGCCACTTCAATTACCAATTGGTGCTGAAGATGATTTCATTGGCGTGGTGGATTTAATTACTATGAAAGGGGTGATTTGGGACATGGAAACAGAAGGTATGACTTTCAAAGAAATTCCAGTTCCCGCAGACCTAGTAGAAGAAGCCAATGAGTGGAGAGCTAAACTAATTGAATCTGTAGCTGAATACGACGATAATTTGATGGAGAAATTCTTCGATGATCCTGCTTCAATTACAGAAGATGAGGTACACGAAGCCATTCGTAAAGCTTGTATCGATTTAAGCATTGTTCCAATGATGTGTGGTTCTTCTTTCAAAAACAAAGGAGTTCAAACAGCATTAGACGCAGTTTGTCGTTATTTGCCTAGTCCTGTAGATGTTGAAGACACTGTAGGTATTAATCCTGAAACTGGCGAAACCGTTACGCGTAAACCAAATGCAAAAGAACCTTTTGCAGCTTTGGCTTTTAAAATTATGACCGATCCTTTCGTAGGTCGTTTGGCGTTCTTCCGTTGCTACTCTGGTCATTTAGATGCTGGTTCTTATGTGTTAAATGTAAGAAGTGGAAAAAAAGAGCGTATCAGCCGTATCATGAAAATGTTTGCAAACAAACAAAACCCAATTGATTTTATCGAAGCAGGTGATATTGCAGCAGCAGTAGGGTTTAAAGAAATTAAAACTGGGGATACTTTGTGTGATGAAGATCATCCTATCACTTTAGAGAATATGTTTATTCCTGAACCCGTTATCTCTGTAGCTGTTGAGCCTAAAACGCAAGCAGACGTTGATAAAATGGGTATGGCCATTGCAAAATTAGTAGAAGAAGATCCTACATTACGTGTAAAAACTGATGAAGATACTGGTCAAACTATTTTATCTGGAATGGGAGAACTACACCTTGAAATTATCGTTGACCGTATGCGTCGCGAATTCAAAGTAGAAATTAACCAAGGTAATCCGCAGGTTGCTTACAAAGAATCATTTGGTAACACTATTGAGCACCGTGAAGTGTTGAAGAAACAGTCTGGTGGTCGTGGTAAGTTTGCTGATATTCAATTTGCAATCGGACCAGCTGATGCTGAGTGGTTAACTGAAAATCCAGGAAAAGCCTTCCAATTCAAAAACGATTTGTTTGGTGGATCAATTCCAAAAGAATTTGTTCCTGCTATTCAAAAAGGATTTGAAACTTCAATGACAACTGGTGTTCTTGCTGGATACCCTGTGGTTTCTATGAAAGTACGTGTGTTCGATGGTAGCTTCCACCAAGTGGATTCTGATGCAATGTCTTTTGAATTGTGTGCTAAAGGCGGTTTCCGCGAAGCAGGACGCAAAGCAAAACCAACTTTGCTTGAACCAATCATGCGTGTTGAAGTAGTTACCCCTGATCAATACATGGGTGATGTTACCGGTGACTTAAACCGTCGTCGTGGAATGTTAGAAGGTATGGATACCCGTGGTAATGCACAGGTGATTAAAGCGAAAGTGCCTTTGAGCGAGATGTTTGGTTATGTAACCCAATTGCGTTCAATGTCTTCTGGTCGTGCATCTTCTACCATGGAATTCAGTCATTATTCTCCTGCACCTATTAATATTGCTGAAGAAGTAATAGCAAAGGCTAAAGGAAAAGTAAAGTCTGAAGACTAGTTGCATTAAAAAAAACAATGATATACAGCCCTGTTCTTTATTGAGCAGGGCTTTTTTTGTGGCTTATGGTTAGTAGTTTTTGCACTAAAATGCCCATTTGGGTATATTTTTCATTTTATTTTAAAGAAATTCACAAAAAACTTCTAAAAATAGTTGCCCAATCAATTGCAGCCCCTTACCTTTGCAACCCCAATCAGAAAATTGGGTTTTGTCTATGTCTCAAAGAATCAGAATCAAATTACAATCGTACGATCACAATTTAGTAGATAAGTCTGCTGAGAAAATCGTAAAAACCGTTCGTAGTACTGGTGCAGTAGTTACAGGTCCAATTCCTTTGCCAACGCATAAGAAGATCTTTACTGTACTTCGTTCTCCACACGTAAATAAGAAAAGTCGTGAACAGTTCCAGTTAGCTACACACAAGCGCTTATTGGATATCTACACTTCTTCTTCTAGAACAGTAGATGCGCTAAGCAAATTGGATCTACCGTCAGGTGTGGAAGTTGAGATTAAAGCATAATCTGCAGTAAGTTAGCCCAGTTGGCAACCGCTTCAGAAACAACAAAGAGTTCTTATACAAATTATATTCACCTACCAAACCGCATAGCGGCCAAAGTAGCTCTGATTAAAGAAAGCCATAAAAGCTAAAGGTCTAGGCCAATAACTCAAATGGACTAACATATAAACAGGCCCTTCGAGGTTTGTTTACTACCGGTACTTCCTCTTCAAAATTAAATTTTTTGAAAACAAAGGAAAAGGTCGCTAGTCAACAAGGATTGAATTTCGCTTCATCGGCGAAATGTCCTACATACCTCCGCGGGGCACAAACCGCAAAACGATGAAAGGAATTATTGGTAAAAAAATTGGTATGACCAGCATCTTCTCCGAAGATGGCAAGCAAATTGCTTGTACCATTATTGAAGCTGGTCCAAATACCGTTACTCAGGTGAAAACCATAGAGACAGACGGTTACAACGCTATTCAATTAGCTGTTGGTGACAAAAAAGACAAACGCGCTACTAAAGCTGAGATTAATCACTACGCAAAAGCTCAGACCTCCGCAAAAAAATTCGTTAAAGAATTCCGCAACTATTCAATAGAAAAAGCTTTGGGTGAAACCGTAACGCTAGACATTTTCGCTGAAGGCGACAAGGTTGAAGTGATTGGTACCACCAAGGGTAAAGGTTTCCAAGGTGTTGTAAAGCGCCATGGTTTCTCTGGTGTGGGTGAAGCTTCTCACGGACAACATGATCGTCAAAGAGCCCCAGGTTCAATTGGGGGATCATCTTATCCTGCAAGAGTATTTAAAGGGATGAGAATGGCTGGTAGAATGGGTAATGACAGAGTGATGTTGAAGGGCTTGAAAGTGGTAAAAATATTCTCTGAAAAGAATTATATACTGGTAAGCGGTTCAGTTCCTGGACATAACGGATCAATCGTTTTAATCCAGAAGTAATCACACAATAATCTGAAGAAAATGCAAGTAGACGTATTAACTATAAAAGGAGAGAAAACCGGTAGAACGGTAGAATTACCTGCAGAGGTATTTGGTATCGAGCCGAATGATCACGTGATCTATTTGGCAGTAAAGCAGTATTTAGCTGCTGGTCGTCAAGGTACACACAAAGTAAAAACTCGTGCCGAGGTTCAAGGTGCAAGCCGCAAGTTGCACAAGCAAAAAGGAACTGGTGGTGCGCGTAAAGGTAATATCCGTAACCCTTTGTATAAAGGTGGTGGTACTATCTTTGGACCAAAACCACACTCTTATGATTTTAAATTAAATCGTAAAGTGAAAGACCTCGCAAAAATTTCAGCTTTAAGCCATAAAGCAAAAGATAACGCCATTTTTGTTATTGAAGATGTTACTATGGAAGTGCCTAAAACCAAAGAATTGGTTGCAGCAATGAAAAGCTTGAACTTGTTTGATAAAAAAACATTGATCGTGTTGCCAGAATACAACGACAATCTGTATTTGAGCACGCGTAATATTCCAAATATCGCTAGTACGCTTTTAGCTGATATCAATACCTACGAAATAATGAACGCAGATGTATTGGTGTTAACTGAAAACACTGCAAAAATATTTGCAGATAACGACGCAGTAGTTGCTTAGTTAACTGATTTAATTGAATGAATTTTTAAGATTAACGTTTCAACACAATATAAATGAAACCTTCAGAAATATTAGTAAAACCGATTTTAACCGAAAAAGCAAATGCTCAGCAAGAAAAATTGCGCAAGTATGCTTTTAGAGTTAGCCGTAAGGCAAATAAACTTGAGATCAAAAAAGCAGTAGAAGATTTTTACGGAGTTACCGTATTAGATGTAAACACTGTGGTTGTTCCTGGTAAAAATAAAACACGTTACACAAAAGCTGGTTTTATTCAAGGAATGAAATCTGCTTACAAAAAAGCATTGGTAACAGTTGCTGAAGGTGAGACGATTGATCTTTACGCAAATATTTAATTTATAGCTTACGGAGCTGAAAATTCCGTTGAAAAAAAGAAAACAAATGGCACTTAAAAAGTACAAACCGATTACCGCAGGAACTCGTTGGAGAGTCGGTAACGCGTACGCTGAAATCACTACTAACGAACCTGAAAAAAGTTTGTTAGAAGCACAAAAAAATACTGCCGGACGTAATTTCCAAGGTCGTCGAGTATCTAGATACATGGGAGGTGGAAACAAGCACCATTATCGAATCATTGATTTCAAAAGGAACAAAAAAGATATGTCTGCTTCTGTGTTGACTATCGAATATGATCCTAACCGTACTGCATTTATTGCATTGGTTCAGTATACCGACGGAGAGAAAAGATATATTCTTGCTCCTCAAGGTTTACAAGTTGGAGCAACCGTAATTTCTGGCGATGCTGTAGCACCTGAAATTGGTAATGCTCTTCCTATGAAGAGCATGCCATTAGGTACCAATATCCATAACATTGAATTACAACCTGGACAAGGTGGCAAAATGGCTAGAAGTGCTGGTTCATCTGCACAATTAGCCAATAAAGAAGAAAAGTACGCAGTATTAAAAATGCCTTCTGGCGAATTAAGAAAAGTATTGATTAACTGTTGCGCTACTGTAGGTGTGGTTTCTAATAGCGACCACAATCTTGAAATGGCTGGTAAAGCAGGTAAGAATCGTTGGAAAGGTATTCGTCCTAGAGTTCGCGGTGTTGCGATGAACCCAGTAGATCACCCGATGGGTGGTGGTGAAGGTAAAGCTTCAGGTGGTCATCCTCGTAGCAGAAATGGTAAATACGCCAAAGGTGAAAAAACTAGAACAAGAGGAAAAGGAAGCGACAAGCTGATTATCCAACGCAGAGATGGAAAAAAATTAGCTAAGTAATTTTACAAAGCTAGAAACATAAATAACTAACAGACCAGTAAACTTATAACTATTATGGGTCGTTCGATTAAAAAAGGTCCTTACGTAGACGCAAATTTAGAAGAGAAAGTTGTTGCAATTAATGATGGCAAAACAAAGAAGGGTGTTATTAAAACCTGGAGCCGTCGTAGCACAATCACTCCAGATTTTGTGGGACACACTTTTGCAGTGCACAACGGAAACAAATTCATTCCTGTTTATGTAACAGAATTTATGGTGAGTCATAAATTAGGTGAATTTGCTCCAACACGCAACTTCAGAGGTCACGCAGGAACTAAGAAATAAAAAACATTTTTGATTTTGGGTTTCAAAAACCAAGTCACTAATAAGAAACTAAAAGAAAATGGAAGCAGTAGCTAAACTGAACAATTATCCTACAGGTCCACGCAAAATGCGTTTGCTGGCCGATGTGATCCGTGGAATGGAAGTGGAAAAAGCTTTGGCCATTCTGGAACATCATCCACAACACAATGCTACTCCTTTAGCAAAATTGCTTAAGAGTGCCATTAACAACTGGGAACAAAAGAATAGCGGCGCAAGTGCAGCTGATAGTAGCCTGGTAGTAAAAACAATTTTCGTAGATGGTGGTCGTGTTTTAAAACGGATGCGCCCGGCTCCTCAAGGTCGTGGCTACAGAGTTCGTAAGCGCAGCAACCATGTAACATTAATAGTAGATTCTAAAAACTAATTGTAAAACCATTATATGGGTCAGAAAGCAAATCCAATTGGTAACAGGTTAGGTATCATCCGCGGATGGGAAAGCAACTGGTATGGTAGTAAGAAAGACTACGCATTAAAGTTGATTGAGGATCATAAGATCCGTACCTACTTGAATGCCCGTATCAACAAAGGTGGTATCGCAAAAATTGTAATTGAGCGTACTTTAGGTAAGCTGATTGTTACGATACACACTTCTAAGCCAGGTATCATCATCGGTAAAGGTGGTGGAGAGGTTGATCGTATCAAAGAAGAGTTGAAGAAATTGACAGGTAAAGAAGATGTTCAAATCAATATTCTAGAAATACGTCGTCCTGAATTGGATGCTGCTATTGTAGGAGACACGATTGCTCGTCAAATCGAAAACCGTATCAACTTCAAACGTGCCACTAAAATGGCAGTAGCCTCAACTTTGCGTATGGGCGCCGAAGGTATCAAGGTAAAATTAAGCGGCCGTTTAGCTGGTGCTGAGATTGCCCGTTCTGAAGAATTCAAACAAGGCCGTGTTCCTTTACATACATTCCGTATGGATATTGATTACGCTAACGTGTTTGCTCAAACAGTGTATGGTAAAATTGGTATCAAAGTATGGATCTGTAAAGGTGAAGTATTAGGAAAACGCGAATTGAATCCAAATTTTGTTGGTGGCAAAAACGATATGAGTGCTAGACCAGGTGAGGAAAGACGTCCGGGTGGAGACAGAAGAGACGACAGACGTGGTGGTGGCGGTGGAGAACGTCGCGATAACAATCGTAGTGGTGGAAACGCTGGTGGCAGTAGAGACAACAGAAGATAATTAGAGATGTTTAGGTTGCCGGTTACGGTACCATTAGTTAAATAAAATTGAATCGCCACTCTTTTTAAAAAATGAGTAGGTAGTCCAAAAAACAAAAGAAAATGTTACAACCTAAAAGAAGTAAACATAGGAAACAGCAAAAAGGCCGCATTCGCGAAGTCGCTAAGCGTGGTACTGCAATTTCTTTCGGATCATTTGCATTAAAAGCATTAGAGCCAATCTGGTTAACAAACCGTCAGATTGAATCAGCTCGTCAGGCAATGACACGTGCTATGAAAAGAGAAGGAAATGTATGGATTCGCGTATTTCCTGATAAAATTGTTACTCGTAAACCTGCCGATGTGAGAATGGGTAAAGGAAAGGGTAACCCTGAATTCTGGGCAGCTGTAGTAGAGCCAGGTCGCATCATTTTTGAATGTGATGGTGTAACTGAAGCGATTGCTAAAGAAGCAATGGAACTAGCAGCACAGAAATTACCAATTGCAACCAAATTCATCGTAAGAAGAGATTTGCAAGCTTAATTATAAAACGAATTTGCAATGGCAAACCAAAAAACAATCGATTTTAACAAAAGCGTAAAAGATCTGAATATCACAGACTTGAAAGCTAAAATCTCTGAAGACCAATTAAGGTTAAAAAAACTTGAGTTCGCTCATGCTATTTCTCCTTTAGAAAATCCAATGAATATTCGTGGATTAAGAAGAGATATTGCCCGTTTACAAACGGAATTGAAGAAAAAAGAAATGGGTATATAAACCATAAATGAAAAGTAATGGAAGAAAGAAATTTGCGTAAAACAAGGACCGGTGTGGTAACCAGCGATAAGATGGATAAAACCATCACAGTTGCGGTTGAAAGAAAAGTAAAACACCCTATCTACGGAAAGTTCGTAAAGAAAACAACAAAGTTTCATGCTCATGATGAAAAGAGTGAGTGTGGTATTGGCGACGTGGTTAAAATCATGGAAACTCGCCCTTTAAGCAAGACCAAACGTTGGAGACTTGTTGAAGTTGTTGAAAAAGCGAAATAATTAAGCTTTACATGCTTTGAGCAGTTGTCAATTCAATCGCTAAAGCCTCTGAAAATTAAAATTCTGTAAATGCGTTGGGGTTAAAGCCATCGCAAAACTTTAAAAAAATGATCCAGCAAGAAAGCAGATTAAATGTAGCTGATAACAGTGGCGCCAAAGAGGTGCTTTGTATCAGAGTTCTTGGGAACAGCGGACAGGATTATGCCAAAATTGGCGATAAGATTGTTGTAAGTATAAAATCAGCTATCCCAGCCAGTGCAGTTAAAAAAGGCACTGTATCAAAAGCAGTTATTGTTCGTACAAAAAATAAGTTACGTCGTAAAGATGGTTCTTATATACGTTTCGATGATAATGCAGTTGTATTATTGAATAACTCAGACGAACCTCGCGGTACACGTATCTTTGGGCCAGTAGCTAGAGAATTACGTGATAAAGGATTTATGAAAATTATTTCTTTAGCACCAGAAGTTCTATAAACAAATATTTAGTTAAGCGTTTAGCGTTTAGCATCCAGCTTTAAGCATATAAAAATGAGTAACAGATTTAAACCCAAATTCAACATCAAAAAAGGCGACACAGTTGTTGTGATAGCCGGCGATGATAAGGACTTGAAAAAGCCACGCAAAGTGTTGGAAGTGATCATTGATAAAGGCCGCGTAGTAGTGGAAGGTGTTAATATTGCAACTAAGCATACTAAGCCGTCGGCTTCAAATACCAAAGGCGGTATCGTTAAAATTGAAGCAGCCATCAACATCAGCAATGTGCAGTTGTGGGATGCTAAAACTGGCGAGCCAACCAAAGTTACCCGTTCAAGGGAAACTGGAAAATTAGTTCGTATATCTAAAAAATCAGGGGAGGTAATTAAATAATGAGTACTGTAAAATACACTCCAAGATTAGCCGATAAGTATACCAAAGAGGTAATACCCGCGCTAATGAAAAAGTTTGCATACAAAAGTATCATGCAAGCACCCAAACTAGAAAAAATTTGTATCAACCGTGGAGTAAACGGTGCTGTTACTGATAAAAAATTAGTAGATGTTGCAGTTGAAGAACTAAATACTATTACTGGTCAAAAAGCAGTTCCTACCAACTCTAAAAAAGATATCTCAAACTTCAAATTACGTAAAGGAATGCCAATTGGTGCTCGTGTAACGTTAAGAGGCGAAAAGATGTTTGAATTTTTAGACCGTTTGGTATCTGTTGCCTTACCACGAGTGCGTGATTTTAAAGGAATTTCTGACAAGGCATTTGATGGTCGCGGTAACTACACTTTAGGTGTTACTGAGCAAATCATTTTCCCAGAAATTGATATCGATAAAGTAAATAAAATTACTGGTTTAGATATCACTTTTGTTACTTCTGCTAACACTAATGAAGAAGCATACGAATTATTGAAAGAGCTAGGAATGCCTTTCAAAAACATCAAAAAAGATAATAACTAATAACAGCATAACATGGCAAAAGAATCAGTAAAGGCCAGACAAAGAAAGCGTGAAAAAATGGTAGCTAAATATGCTACTAAAAGAACCGCTTTAAAAGCAGCCGGTGATTACGCAGGTTTGGACTTACTTCCAAAAAACGCATCACCAGTACGTTTGAAAAATCGTTGTCAATTGACAGGCCGTCCAAGAGGGTATATCCGTTACTTTGGATTATCAAGGATTATGTTCCGCGATATGGCTTTAAACGGAATGATTCCAGGTGTAAAAAAAGCAAGCTGGTAAACTTTTATCCCTTCAGGGGTAATTGTAAACAAATTTTAGAACTGATTTAATTTAACAAATATGGTAACTGATCCTATAGCAGATTTCTTAACTAGAATTCGGAACGCTCAGATGGCTGGTCACAGAATTGTTGAAATTCCTGCTTCCAACCTAAAAAAACGCATGACTGAAATTTTGTATGAGCAAGGATATATCCTTAAATACAAATTTGAAGAAGACAGCAAACAAGGTTTAATTAAGATCGCATTAAAATACGATCCTATTTCCAAGCAACCTGCTATTCGCGCGTTGGAAAGAATTAGCCGTCCTGGGTTGCGTCAATATGCAAAACCAGCAGAAATTAAACGCGTTATCAATGGTTTAGGTGTAGCTATTTTAAGTACTTCAAAAGGAGTATTGACAGATAAGCAAGCTAAGGCTGAAAACGTAGGTGGCGAAGTACTTTGCCATATCTATTAATTAAATAAAAAATCATTGGTTTTCCATTGGTTTTCTATTATATACACTGATTTGACAATTAAGCTTTTTAGTCGGAGCCAAACACGAATCAGGATTTCACTAATCATTAATTTTAAACGACTATGTCTAGAATTGGAAAAAAACCGGTAGCAATACCAGCAGGTGTTACTGTTAGCCTTTCGGCCGACAATACCATCACTGTTAAAGGACCGAAAGGCTCTTTATCACAAACGATCGACAGAGATATCACAGTAGAAATCACTGCAACGCAAGTTGAGTTCAAACGTCCTACCGATCAAATTCGTCACCGAGCTATGCATGGTTTGTATAGAGCTTTGGTTGGTAATCTTGTAAAAGGTGTTACTGAAGGATATAAAAGAGATCTTGAATTAGTTGGGGTAGGTTATAAAGCAGTGAGTACTGGTAATGTGTTAGACCTTGCTTTAGGATATTCTCACAACATTATATTTGAAATTCCCTCTGAACTAAAAGTAACTACACTTACTGAAAAAGGACAGAATCCGAAAATATTTTTAGAAGGCATTGACAAACAATTAATTGGTCAAGTTGCTGCTAAATTAAGAGGCCTACGCAAACCTGAACCGTACAAAGGAAAAGGTGTTAAGTATGCTGGTGAAATACTAAGAAGAAAAGCAGGTAAATCAGCTGGTAAATAATTAGTAAAAAAAAGTATTAACAAGCATCCGGCAGAATCGGGTGTTATAAAATAAAATAAGATGAATTCTAAATTGGTTCAAAGGCATAAAATCAGGTATCGCATCCGTAAAAAGATTGCTGGTACTGCAGTAAAACCACGCCTTTCTGTTTTTAGAAGTAATGCAGAAATTTACGCACAATTAATCGATGACGATAATGCGGTTACAATTGCTTCTGCGTCTTCAAGAGACAAAGATATTGCTGCTCAAAAAATTACTAAAACTGAGAAATCTAAATTAGTAGGAGCCGCAGTAGCTACAAAAGCTATCGCATTAGGTTTATCTGCTGTAGTTTTTGATAGAGGTGGTAACTTATATCATGGTCGTGTGAAATCTGTAGCCGATGGCGCCAGAGAAGCAGGTCTTCAATTCTAATTTGCTAACAACAATTAATAGTTAGATAAATGTCTAAAGTAAACGTAAATAAGGTAAAAGCCGGTGGCGACATGGAACTCAAAGAAAAAGTAGTTGCCATCAACCGCGTAGTTAAAACCACTAAAGGTGGACGTACCTTCAGTTTTTCTGCACTAGTAGTAGTAGGAAATGCTAATGGTATTGTAGGCCAAGGATTAGGTAAAGCAAAAGAAGTACAAGAAGCAATTGCTAAAGGTATTGATGATGCAAAGAAAAATCTTACTAAAGTTCCAGTTATGCACGGTACCATACCGCACGAACAATGGGCTAAAGAAGGAGCAGCAAAAGTGTTAATCAAGCCAGCTGCACACGGAGCTGGAGTAATTGCAGGAGGCAGCATGCGTGCTGTTTTGGAAAGTGCTGGTATTACCGACGTTTTGGCAAAAAGCTTAGGATCTGCAAACCCACACAATGTGGTTAAAGCAACCATCAAAGCATTAGGTTTGTTAAGAGAACCAATACAAGTTGCTAAAACTCGTACGGTTAAATTATCAAAAGTATTTAACGGATAATAATCAAATCAGTCAAACCTATTTAACAGTAGTTGACAGAAAAAGATAGACCATGAAAAAGATTAAAATAACACAAGTAAAAAGCGGGATTGACAGACCACAGCGTCAGAAACTTACACTGATTGCTTTAGGTTTGAAAAAGCTAAATGCTTCTAAGGAAGTTGAAGCTACTCCACAAATATTAGGAATGGTTAACAAGGTTAGCCATCTAGTAAAAGTGGAAGAAATCGCTTAATTATTTATTCAATCTGCGAGGGGTGATTCCCCGCTAAGTACAAAATCAGTTTAAGATGAAATTACACACACTAAAACCAGCAGCTGGTTCGGTTCACAAAGAAAAACGTATTGGTAGAGGAGAAGCATCTGGTAAAGGTGGTACTTCTACAAAAGGTAATAAAGGGGGTCAAAGCCGTGCAGGTTATAAAAGCAAAATGGCCCACGAAGGTGGTCAGATGCCAATCCAACGCCGTATTCCTAAGCGTGGATTTAAAAATATTAACCGTGTTGAATACAAAGTGTTCAACTTAGGTCAATTAGACCAATTAGTTGAGAAGTATGGTTTTACAGAGGTTTCTCTTGAAAACTTATATATCAATGGTTTAATTAGCCGTACAGATAGAGTGAAAATACTAGCCACTGGCGAATTGAAAGCACAACTTTCATTCAAAGTGAACAAAATAAGCGACAAAGCCAAAGCTTCAATTGAAGCAGCTGGCGGAACTGTTGAAATAGTAAAGTAATTTTACTGTAACTTTCCAGACGCATCGGTGATGCGTCTTTTTTGGTTTTGAGGCATTAACTTCTAACAAATAGTATCAGTGAAAAAATTAGTTCAGACTTTAAAGAATATTTGGGCAATTGAAGATCTACGTAGTAAGATTGTTGTTACACTAACTTTCGTACTATTATATCGCTTAGGTAACCACATTGCGCTACCTGGTATGGATCCAAACGCTATTGAAGCAGCACAACGTGCTACTAAAAGCAACGGTTTATTAGGTATCTTCGACATGTTTGCAGGTGGTGGTTTTTCTCAAGCCTCTATTTTGGCTTTGGGAATTATGCCTTATATCTCTGCTTCGATTTTTATGCAATTGATGACCATTTTGGTTCCTCAATTACAAAAAGTTCAAAAAGAAGGAGAAAGTGGTCGTAAAAAAATTAACCAATGGACACGTTACTTAACTGTAATTGTTACTATTTTTCAAGCAGCAGCGTATGTTGGTTACTTAAATAGTCCTGGATATGCAGAAGCAATTTTAGTTGCTTACAAACCTTATTTTTGGTTTTCAACTATCATCACACTTACAGCAGGTACCTTGTTTGTAATGTGGTTGGGTGAAAAAATCCAAGACAAAGGATTGGGAAATGGTACTTCTATTATTATCATGGTAGGTATCTTGGCTCGTCTTCCACAAAATATCATTCAAGAATTTAGCGCTAAAGGCGAAAAAGGTGGTGGCGGTTTATTGATATTCTTAATTGAAATTGCCATATTGGTAACCGTAATTATGGCTTTGATCATTTTGGTTCAAGGGGTACGCAAAATACCGGTTAATTATGCTAAGCAAATTGTAGGTAACCGTCAGTTTGGTGGTGCGCGTCAATTCTTGCCTGTAAAAGTTAACAGTGCTGGTGTAATGCCAATCATCTTTGCGCAAGCAATCATGTTCTTACCTACTTTGGTGTCTTTTACCAATATTGATTCAGCACAAGGTATTGTTCGAATATTTAATGACCACAGCAATGTTTGGTACATGATTATTTATTCTGTAATGGTAATTGGATTTACTTTCTTGTATACTGCTTTGATTTTTAATCCAAAACAAATTTCCGAAGACTTAAAACGTAATAATGGATTTGTACCCGGTGTAAAACCTGGTCAACCAACTGCCGACTATATTGGATCTATCATGGATAGAATCACTTTACCTGGTGCTATCTTTTTAGCCTTGGTTGGTATTCTTCCAGGATTTGCACAGCGATTAGGAGTTACACAAGGATTCAGTTCATTCTTTGGAGGTACATCTTTATTAATTATGGTGGGTGTAATTTTAGATACATTGCAACAAATTGAAACACATTTATTAATGCGTCAATACGATGGATTGATGAATAGCGGAAGAATTCAAGGACGTCAAACAGTGTCTACTTCAACGATCTAATTTCTTTATTCGATATTGATAAACCTGTCTGGCTAGCACCTGACAGGTTTATTTTTTTTAACCATGAGTAGAAGACCAACTATGATATTTTATAAAACAGATGCTGAAGTTGCTTTAATGAAAGAAGCTGCTTTATTGGTAAGCAAAACCCTTGCTGAAGTTGCTAAGGTATTAAAACCGGGCATGACAACTTTAGAAATTGACACCTTATGTGCCAACTATGTAAAGTCTCATAATGCAGTTTTGTCGTTTTATAAATACCATGGATATCCGCATAATATTTGTGCATCGGTTAACGATGTGGTGGTACATGGATTTCCAAATGATGTTCCTTTAAAAAATGGAGATATTGTTTCTATTGATTTGGGTGTGATATTAAATGGGTGGCACGGAGACCATGCATATACCTTCATTTTAGGTGATGTGAGTGAAGAACTATTGCAACTAGTAAAAGTAACTAAAGAGTCGTTGTATAAAGGAATTGAAAAGGCAATAATTAATAATAGAGTAGGTGATATATCCTTTGCCATTCAAGACCATACCGAGCAAAAATATGGCTATGGTGTTGTGCGAGAATTAGTAGGCCATGGTTTAGGAAAAAGTTTACACGAAGACCCTCAGGTGCCCAATTATGGCAAGCGTGGTAGTGGTGCAAAAATGAAAGAAAATTTAGTGCTTGCCATTGAGCCAATGATTAATTTAGGTACACGTGATGTATTTACTGATACTGATGGGTGGACAGTAAAAACCTCTGATGGAAAGGTTTCTGTGCATTTTGAACATGATGTTTGTGTAAAAAGAAACGAGGCATTGATATTGTCTGATTTTAGTATTATTGAAGCTGCTGAAAAAGCAAATCCACACTTAAATACTTCTTATTATTAGGGAAGTATCAAGTTTGAAAAACTGGCTATGCAAAAACAATTAGTTGTAATTGGAGGAGGTGCCGCCGGATTTTTCTGTGCAGTAAATGCTGCTAGGATGCACCCTAATTTGCAAGTAACCATCATTGAAAAATCCAACAAATTATTAGCGAAAGTTAAAGTAAGTGGTGGTGGCAGATGCAATACAACGCATGCTTGTTTTGACATTCCTGATTTAGTAAAAAAATATCCTAGAGGGCAACAGTTTCTTAAAAAAGCATTTCATTGGTTTAACACCACCCACACCATTGATTGGTTTGAAGAAAGAGGTGTTGAATTAAAAACAGAAGCTGATGGCAGAATGTTTCCTATTAGCAACGACTCCCAAACCATTATTAATTGCCTGCTAAAAGAAGCTGATAAATACGGCGTTCAAATTCAAATTCAAACAGAAGTGGTGAAGGTAATGGCCAAAGAAACGGGCTTTGAATTAACAACTGCCAATAATAAAATAATTCAAGCAGACTATCTCTGTATTGCTTGTGGAGGGTATCCTAAATCGGCTATGTTTGATTGGTTAACAAAGCTAGGACATACCATTGAAACGCCTGTGCCGTCTTTGTTTACGTTTAATATGCCAAGCAATCCTATTACTGAATTAATGGGGGTTAGTGTTGAGCATGCTTTTGTTAAAATAGCTGGAACAAAATTAGTAGAACAAGGCCCACTGTTAATTACACACTGGGGAATGAGTGGTCCGGCTATTTTAAAATTATCGGCTTGGGGCGCCAGACAATTAGCGGAGATGCAGTACCAATTTAGTTTGATGATAAATTGGTTGCCAACTACCAATGAACAATCATTAAGAGCCGACTGGCACAATCTTCGCACACAATATTCTGCACAAAAAATAGCCAATAAAAATCCTTTTCATTTACCTGCAAGACTCTGGAATTATTTACTGCAAACAAGTGGTATAAATACAGATTTGCGCTGGGCCGATTTGCCGTTGAAGGAGCAGAATAAGTTAATTACAAACCTTACAGGACAGGTGTTTCAGGTGAATGGTAAAACAACTTTTAAAGAAGAATTTGTTACTTGTGGTGGTATAAAATTAAATGAAATAGACCCCAATACTTTTCAAAGTAAAATTCAGCCAAACTTGTTTTTTGCAGGAGAAATTTTAGACATTGATGGTGTTACTGGTGGATTTAATTTTCAAAATGCTTGGACTAGTGGCTGGATTGCAGGGAATGCAATTGGTAACTAGCACTTTTCTTCTTCCTTCAAAGAAATTGTCTTTATTTACATCAATAAATTTATACAAATACTGCTGTTGCTTTCTTATAAATTTCTCCATTTTTCATTGATTAAATTATTTGTTAGCATTAAAGGCAATTTTAGCAAAATCAGTACCCGAAAATTCAAACTAAAAAAAGTATCAGCTACTTACTTTAATTGCAAAAAGCTAGAAAAGAATAGAATTTTATAAAAAAAATAGTTTATTTGAAAAAATGCGCCAAAAAGAGTAAATTATACTCTAAAACCAATGTTATGCGCAAAGTAAATGATATCCTTAAAAGGAAAGGAAATATGGTAAGTACTATTTCGTCTAATTTAACGGTCATTGAGGCATTAGAGCAAATGGCTACTTTAAACATTGGTTCTTTGGTTGTATTAGACGATGATACATTTATTGGAATTTTTACAGAACGTGATTACTCAAGAAAAGTTATTTTAAAAGGACGTCATTCCAGTAACACATTAGTAGGCGAAATAATGACCACCGATTTCCCTAGTGTGCAATTAAAAGACTCTGTAGAAAAATGTATGCAATTAATGTCTTTACACCACATACGATATATACCCGTTATTGAACAAGGAAAATTAGTAGGAATTATATCTATCAATGATGTGGTGACAGAAACGATTAATAATCAGCAAGAGACTATCTCGCAGTTGCAGCATTATATTCAGTCTTAACTACTTATTAGCCCCTTTAGCGAAAACGATATTGTAAATAAATACCTTTTTAGGCGCTGCCTTTGTTGAATTTTGATTCATATTGCTGAAAGCTATTTTGCACTTGCTTATAAAGATTGCATTTATGAAAAAAAGATACGTGTGTATAGCACTTGCCTTTTTACAAATTTCACTTGTTTCTGCTCAAATTAATCCTTACCACTCCGATTGGATTGATTTTAATAAAAATGGGAAAAAATATTTTTGAAGATTACAACCTGGCAGTTTTGAAGTAATGATTGGTAGTTCTTCAGAAGATATTCGAGTAAAAAAGAAATTTATTATTATTCCTTAAGTAAATTATAACTGATAAATAAATAAAATGCGTAAATACAGTATAGCTTTTGGAATATTATTTTTGTTAATTCAAAGTTCTTTTGCCCAAACAAAAAAACGATTTCAATCGGAGGTTTTTATAAGTGCAGATTCTATTTTAAATATTCAATACGGTGAGGCCATTAATAACAAAAATGTTCCTGAAAAATTATTGTTAGATTATTATTCGCCAGCAATAAAAGATACATTAGCCAAAAGGCCATTAATGATTTTTATACATGGGGGCGGATTTCAAGATGGGAAAAAATCGGGAGGATTTGTTAATCTAATTTCAAATAGTTTAGCTAAAAGAGGTTACACTTTTGCATCAATAGATTATCGTTTAGGAATCAATGCCCCTAAATCAAATCAAGATTATTTTGAAGCATTGTATAGGGCCGTGCAAGATGGAAAAGCAGCAGTCAGGTATTTTAAAAGATTTGCTGATAAGTATGGTATTGATACAGCACAAATATTTATTATGGGTAGTTCTGCTGGCGCTAAAACGGCTTTGCATATGGCTTACCTAGACCAAGCAGAAGTGCCGAGTTATATTGACACAAAAAAAATGGGTTTGTTAGAAGGGACTAGCGGTAATGAAGGCTATTCGTCTAAAGTGGCTGGTGTTGTTAATTGCTGGGGCGCAATGGTAAACTACCAATGGATAAATAAAAATGATGCACCACTATTTTGTATTAGTGGAACTGCCGATAAAACAGTTCCCTATGATTCTTCTTATGATTATCATGGATTTAAATATGGGAGCACAATTTTGTACGATAGAATGTTGCAATTAGGAATCCCTACAGGCTTGCGCTTATTTTATAATGCTGGTCATACGCTAGATAATAATAAATTAAAACAAGACAGTGCCTTACAAGATTTATCGGCATGGCTATTTACACAATTAAAAATAAACAGGCCAGAAAAACCAGAGATTTTTAAATGGGAAGAAGACATTAAAAAATTAGAAGCGCTAGATGCTACAGAAAAGTCCAATAAAAACGCCTTACTTTTTGTGGGTAGTTCTTATGTGCGTTTATGGGAGGGTTTGAATAAAGACATTGCACCATATCAAACTATTAATCGTGGTTTTGGAGGAAGCAAATTAAATGAAGTAGCCTACTATATTGAACGGCTGGTTTATCCGCATACATTTAGGGGGATAGTTTTGTATGTTGGAAATGATATTGTAGGAGGCAAGCAAGACAAAACTCCCTTACAAGATGTAGAACTTGTAAAGTATATTACTAAAAAAATCAGGGTAAAATTTCCAAACACGCCAATTTTTTGGAATCAAATTTCTCCTAGCGAAAAAAGATGGGAAGTATGGAATAAAATTTCTGAAGCCAATCAATTGATTAAGCAGTTTTGCGAATCCAATGAACAGGTATATTATATTGAAAGTGCTGCTCCGTTTTTAGGAGCTGATGGCAAACCAATTGCCAGTTTATTCAGAGACGATAAATTACACTATAACGAAAAGGGCTATGTTATTTGGGGTAATATTGTAAAAAAATCATTAGACAAAGTATATGACAAGTAAATTAATTCAAAAAGAAAATTCAAGCCTACGTCCTTTACTATTGGCTTGCCTAGTTGGGTTTGCATTTTCTGCCAACTACACCAATCATGCGCCATTAAAAGACTGGTTGATTAAAAGTTTTAATACACCTGAGATGCCTTTTACAAAAGCCATGTTTGGTTTATTAACAACAGCCATTTTTTTTACCCATGCAGCTATGCAAATTCCTGGAGGATTTTTAGCAGATAAGTACGGGCCAAAAAAAGTATTAACGATTGCATTGTTAGTAGTTTGTTTGGGAAATATTGGCATTGCTTTTTCTAGTAGCTATTACCATTTATTGATTTGGAAATTTTTAGTTGGGTTTGGAACAGGTACTAGTTTTGTTGCAGGAGCTCGATATATTTTTCAATCAGTTCCAACCAATAAATTATTATTATACCAAGGTTATTATGGCGCAAGTGTTTTGTTGGGCTCTGGCTTTGTGATTTTTGTGATACCACAAATAGCCATACATTTTCAGTCTTGGTCTGCTGCATTTTTGTCAACAGCAGCTGTGGCAATATTGGTGTTATTTAGTTGGATATTTTTTGCACCAGAACCTATAGCAAAAGAACATCCACATAGTTCATTACTCAAGCTATTGTCTAATTCGCAACTTTGGTTGATGGGCCTTGTTCAAATGGCTTCATTTGGATTGGTTATTGTAATAGGCACTTGGATTACAACTTTATTGAAAGAGAATTTTTCTTTTGGCAATAAATGGGTGATTAGTTTTATTGCTTCACTTGTATTGTTATTGGGTTTAGTGAGTAGGCCATTGGGTGGAAAATTAGTTACCGTTTTTGGGGTAAGAAAATTATTGATCATTAGTTTGTTGTTAAATTCTTTGGGTTGTTTTTTATTAGCATTTTTTCCGAGTATAATGGCAGTTGATTTTTTAGCCATTTTACTTTTAGGCATAGGAACGGGCTTGCCTTATTCTGGTTTGTTTAATAGAGCTGCCGCATTGTTTCCCGGTAGGGCAGGTGCCGCTATGGGACTAGTAAATATGTTAGGCATTATTTTTATTTTAACAGGCACACCCTTAGTAGGATTCATTGCTGATAAGATGGGCAATTTTTCGTACGCATTTATTACATTAGGATTATTTGCTTTTGTGATTTGCTTGGTATCATTAAAAATAAAAAACGATTAAGTTTTTTATTCATTTTTTTAAATTAGTTGGTTTATGCATTTAATGAATTTATTTGACCTTAGTTTAAAGGGCAGAAAAAATAAAATAGGATTAGTTTATAATGAAAAGCATTACAGTTTTGGCGAAATAGATTTGCGAAGTAATCAAATGGCTGCATTATTACTAGCAAAAGGGTTTTTACCTGGCGATAGGATGGCTGTTTATTTAGAAAATTGTATTGAGTTGATTGATTTGTATTTGGCAGCAATTAAAACAGGAATCATTTTTGTTCCCATCAATATTTTATACAAGGAAAGAGAGTTAAGCCATATTTTAACAGATGCAGCTCCCAAAGCCCTAATAGCAAATGGCCCTGTGCCAGGAGGTTTTGATGCTTGGCAATTGGTAACATTAAATGAAGAAATTAATAATTACGCAACAGACCCAATAGCAACTATTGTAAACACTGGTGATACTGCTGCTGCAATTGTGTATACAAGTGGTACTACAGGAGCCTCAAAAGGGGCTATTCTAACACATAATAATTTTATTACAAACGGAATTAATATCGTTACCTGTTGGCAAATTACAGAACAAGACAATTTCTTATTAGCCTTGCCTTTGTTTCATGTACATGCACTAGCAAATGGCTTGCATGCCTGGTTAATTAGTGGTTGTTGTATGAAATTATTGGTTCGATTCGAACACCAACATGCAGCACAAGAATTTGTTTCTTTTAAACCAACTTTATTCTTTGGTGTGCCTACAGTGTATATTCGTTTATTAGACCAACACAATTCTATTGCCAAAGAAATTGGGGCCAATATCAGGTTATTTGTTTGCGGATCGGCGCCATTGCCTGCTCATATCATGGAAGCTTTTGCTATAAAATATGGGCATGTTATTTTAGAAAGATATGGCATGACAGAAACCTTAATGAATATTAGTAATCCTTATTGCGGAGAAAGAAGGGCAGGCACAGTGGGCTTTCCACTTCCAGGTATTTCAGCAAAAATAATTTTACCAGATGGTAGTCTTGCAAAGGTTGATGAAGAAGGAGAAGTATACATCAAAGGTCCGAATGTATTTGCAGGATATTGGAATAGAGATAGCGCTACTGCCGAGGCTTTTGTAGATGGATATTTTAAAACCGGTGATATGGGTGTAGTTTCTGAAGACGGTTATTTTACACTCAAGGGTCGTAAATCTGATTTAATTATTAGTGGCGGATTTAATATTTACCCAAGAGAAATGGAGGAATTTTTATTAGAGCAAACAGGTGTAATAGAGGCTGCCGTTGTTGGCGTTCCCCACGAAACAAGGGGGGAGGTGCCCGTTGCTTATATAGTAGCCGAAACAAATTTAGATTTAGCAGAATTGGAAGAATTATGCAAACAAAGTTTTGCCTCATTTAAATTGCCTAGAACTTTTATTAAAGTGGATGGATTGCCCCGAACAGCCTTGGGCAAAGTGCAAAAACACCTGCTACCTAAGCCCTAAATGCAAAATTCAGCCCCAAAGCCTTATTTTTTATTGATTTTGGCTGATTTTTTTGCCTTTAAAAGTTAATTTCTATCCTGATTTCCGTACCTTCGCAGCCCCGAATTTTAAACCATCGGGGTTATTTTATGCAATTTTTCTTGAAACAATTAAACGCAGATGCACAGGAGAACGCTGCAGCTTCAGAAGCTGTTGAAGTTCCTACTGCGACAACAAATGCACCTGTAGAAGAAACACCCGTTGAATCAGCACCAGTTGTTGAATCAGCACCAGTTGCAGAAGCAGCTCCTGCTTATGTAGCACCAATCGTTGTTGAAACAGCACACGATGATTTTGACTGGAGTATTGACAAACGTAATGTAAGTGCGTATGCAGAAACAGAAAGAATGAAGTACGACAAAGTGTATGATGACACTTTTGTTCAAATCGCTGATGGCGAAATTATTAATGGAACAGTAGTTGGCTTAACAAAAACAGATGTTGTAATTAACATTGGTTTTAAAAGTGACGGACTTATTTCATTAAATGAATTCCGCGATGTTCAAGGTTTGAAAATTGGAGACGAAGTAGAAGTAATGGTTGTAGAGAAAGAAGACCGCCAAGGCAATTTGCACTTGAGCCGTAAATCTGCTCGTATCTACCGTGCTTGGGAAAGAATTGTGGAAGTTCACAAAACTGGAGAAGTTATTACAGGTACTGTTACAAGTAAAACCAAAGGCGGTTTGATTGTTGATGTATTTGGAATGGAAACTTTCTTACCAGGTTCTCAAATTGACGTTAAACCAGTTACTGATTACGATCAGTTTGTGGGTAAAACAATGGAATTTAAAGTAGTTAAGATCAACGAAACAATTAAAAATGCCGTTGTATCTCATAAAGCATTAATTGAAAGCGATATTGAAGCACAACGTGCAGAGATCATGAGCAAACTTGAAAAAGGCCAAGTATTAGAAGGTGTTGTAAAAAACATTACCGATTTTGGTGCTTTCATGGACTTAGGCGGTTTAGACGGTTTGTTGTATATCACCGATATTTCATGGGGTCGTATCTCTCATCCAAGCGAAGTGGTGAAGATGGATCAGAAATTACAAGTGGTGGTATTAGATTTCGACGACGACAAAAAACGTATCAGCTTAGGTTTAAAACAATTGACTCCACACCCTTGGGATGTGTTGCCTGAAGGTTTAGCCGAAGGTTCTGTAGTAAAAGGAAAAGTAGTAAATATTGAAGATTACGGTGCATTCTTAGAAATTCAACCTGGTGTTGAAGGTCTAGTTCACGTATCTGAAATTACTTGGGCAAATACCCCAATCAATGCGAAGGAATTCTTCAAATTGGGTGATGAGTACGAAGCAAAAGTTGTTACGCTAGATAAGGACGCACGCAAAATGAGCTTGAGCATCAAGCAAATGAGCCAAGATCCTTGGAGCACTATTGAAACTAAATTCCCAGAAAACAGCAAGCACCCAGGTTTGGTTAAAAACATTACCCCTTATGGTGTGTTTGTTGAACTTGAGCCAGGCATTGGTGGAATGATTCACATTAGCGATTTAAGCTGGTTAAAGCGTTACAATCACCCAACTGACTACACTAAAGTAGGTGAACATATTGATGTGATTATTTTGAGCATTGATAAAGAAAACCGCAAATTACAATTAGGTCATAAGCAATTGGAAGAAGATCCTTGGAATGCATTAGAAGATACTTTTGCTGTAGGAACGACCCATGAAGGAACCGTTACTCGTAAAGACGATAAAGGTGCTTTGGTTCAATTACAATATGGTTTAGAAGGTTTTACACCTAATCGCCACTTAAACAAAGAAGATGGTTCTACAGTGAAAGCTGATGAAACTACTCAATTTGTGGTGATAGAATTCGATCGCAACGAAAAACGCATTGTGTTAAGTCACGCGCGTCTTTGGGAGCAAGCAGTTGCTGAAGTAAAAGAAATTGCTAAGAAAGAAGCTAAATCTGAGTCTGATGCAACTAAAAAAGCAGTTAAGAACATTCAAGCTAAAGTAGAAAAAACAACTTTGGGCGACTTGAGTGCACTTGCTGAAATCAAGGCAAAACTTCAGGAAGGTGAAGGAGATAAGCAATAATTGTTTGTTTTATAGCAATAGAGGGTGTTTCGCTAAGTTGAAACACCCTTTTTAGGTAATTCTTAACTACTTGCTTCGCTAAACCAGCAAGCATCTTTATATATTGCCCGATAATAACTAATTTCGCCAACTTGTATGAATAGGATTTTATTGTTTTTGGTTTCCGTTATATTGTTAAGCGCCTGCTCTAATAAATTTTCAAAAATTTTTAAGAGTAAGGATTACGAGTATAAGCACAAGATGGCTGATAAGTATTACGAACAGAAAAACTACAATTACGCCCAACAGCTCTTTGAAGACATATTTCCATATATTAAAGGAACAACTGGTTACGAAGATGCATACTATAAGTTTGCTTATTCTTATTATAACCAAGGTGATTACCTAAATGCCGAAAATCTTTTCAAGAGTTTTGTTGAAAATTTTCCAGTTAGTCCAAAAGGTGAGGAGTGTGATTTTATGCGGGCATTTTGTTATTACAAACAATCGCCTAAAATAGACCTAGACCAAACCAATACCAACAAAGCAATTGGATTGATGCAAACCTTTATCAATACCCACCCGTCTTCTATAAAAAGTAAAGAAGCGGCAACGATAATTGAAAAGTGTCGCGAAAAATTAGAAGCCAAGGAGTATAGAAGTGCCGAACTTTATTATAACTTAGACTTTTACAAGGCAGCGGCAATTGCATTTGGAAATGTATCTGATAATTTTCCTGATTCAAAAAAAGCAGACGAATACAAATTACAAGTTATCAAGTCTTATTTCAAATACGCTGGAATGAGTTCAGAACAAAAGCAAATTGAGCGTTACGAAAAAGTAGTGGCTGAATGTGCTGATTTTACTGAAAGATTCAGTGATAGTAAGCATTTGGAAGAAGTTGCTAAATACAAAACACAATCAAATAATTTTTTAAAAAACCTGAAAAAATGAGTAAATTAAGAAGGCAAATGAGCGCTAACACTGCCAGCGTTGTTGAAACTAAGAGCCTGATTGACATCAAAGCAAAAACAGGTAATTTATACGAATCAATTGCCATCATTGCAAGAAGGGCTAATCAAATTAATATTTCTTTAAGAGAAGAACTTCATAATAAATTAGAAGAGTTCGCTAGTCATACTGATAGCCTTGAAGAAATTCACGAAAACAAAGAGCAGATAGAAATATCTAGGGCGTATGAAAAAATGCCTAATCCTGCAATTCTTGCTACCCAAGAATTCATGGAAAGCAAAGTATATTATAGAAAGAACAACGATAACGATTTGTTCCGTTAACATAAAATTGCTTTAAAAGATAAAAACGACAGCCATAAACTGTCGTTTTTTGTTACTTTCAAGTATTGATTTCAATTAGCATGCACAAAAAACTGATTATAGCTGTTTTAATAGGTATCCTAGCCTGGCAACAATCACTAGCACAAGAGTTGAATGCTAGGGTTACGGTATTGTCTAACAGAGTTGCATCAACGGTAGATCGTAAAATTTTTGTAAGCCTTCAAACGCAACTCACCAATTTGTTGAATACCCGTAAATGGACCAACGAAACCTATGCTCCTAATGAAAAGATTGATTGTAGTTTTATTTTAAATATTGAGTCTCAATTAGATCCAGGAATCTTTAAAGCTAGTTTAACTATACAGGCTGCCAGGCCCGTTTTTAATGCAACCTATAAAGCCGCATTGGTTAATTACCAAGATGCAGATATTACTTTTAAATACATTGAATTTCAGCCAGTAGAATTCAATGAAAATAGGGTCCAGGGTACTGATGCAGGTGTTGCTAATTTAACAGCTGCTTTTGCATTTTATGCGTATACTATTATTGGGTTAGACAACGATTCTTTTAGTCCTAAATCGGGCGAAGTTAATTTTAATAAAGCACAGAATATTGTAACCAATGCACCCGAAGGAAAAAGCATTACTGGTTGGCGTGTATTTGATGGTTTGCGCAATCGTTATTGGCTAAATGAAAATTTAATTAATAGCAGGTATAATATAATTCATGATGTTATTTATACTTACTATCGCGCTGGTTTAGATAAATTATACGATAATGAAAAAGAGGCAAGAAATAATGTGATACAGGCTTTGGTGCAATTAAATGCGTTTAATAAAGAGAATCAAAATACGATGATTTTGCAGTTTTTTATGCAAGGAAAATCACAAGAAATAATTGGCATATTTAAGAATGCAAGCGCTGCAGAAAAAACAAAAGCAATAGAACTTTTATCGGAAATTGATATTGTTAATGCTGCAAAGTATAAACAAGAATTGCAATGAGAATGAGCAGCATTTTTATAACTTTTTTATGCGTTAGTTTATTTGCTTGTAAGCCTCAGCCAGCAGATAAAGTAATCCTTCCAATAAACAGCATGAAAAAAATTATGTGGGATATGATGCAGGCCGATGAATGGTACACACAAACCTCTCTTAAAGATTCTTTGCACAAAAGAAACAAAGAAAATATTCAATTATACGAACAGATTTTTAGTATCCATCAAACAAGCCGTAAGCAGTATTATAATAGTTACCATTATTATCAAATGCATCCAAACGAACTAAAGGAATTAGTTGATTCATTAAGCGCATATTCGGCCCGAGAAAAAGCGCCTCAAAAAGCAGCAAATCCCAAGTAGATTTCGATTTTAGAAACAATTTAAATAAAACAAGATTTCTTTGTCATGTTGCAGTAATTTGCAACTCTTAAAACTAAATAAAATGAGCATTCAAGTAGGTCAATCAGCCCCAGTTATTTCATTATTCGACACAGACAAAAATTCAGTAGTTCTAGGTGGAGCTTCTGATAAAAACACTGTTGTATTGTTTTTCCCTTTAGCGTTCACAGGCGTATGTACTGCTGAATTATGCAATATCAGAGACAATATTGCTAGCTATAACAATACCAATGCGCAAGTAATTGGTTTGTCGGTAGATTCTTTGTTTGTATTAGGCAAATTTAAAGACGAGCAAAGCTTAAACTTTCCTTTACTAAGTGATTTCAATAAAGAAGCAGCTGGTGCTTATGGTGTTTTGTATGAAACATTTCCAGCATTTGGTATGCAAGGTGTAAGCAAAAGAGCCGCATTTGTTTTAGACAAAGCAGGGGTTGTTCAATACGCAGAAGTTTGTCCAACGCCAGGTGATTTGCCAAGCTTTACTGCCATTCAAGATTGTTTAGCAGCTTTATAATTGATTCCTACAGCGTTTGATAATGTTGTTTAATCGGCATAATTAAACGCTGTAACTTTTTTGAGTCGCTCAATTAATGATTTTAAAGAACTTTTTGTATTTTGCTATTCGTTAGTAATTATGAAGCATTTAATTTCTGTTATATTATTGGTTGTATTGGTTGTTTTTGTTAGCAGTTTTGCTATCAAAAACAATGATTTGCCCAATACTAATGCAAAAATCACAAAGATTTATCCCAACCCTGCTACATCCTATATTATATTCGAATTCGACAAAAGCATCGATAGAAATTACTCGCTACAAATCTTTACCTTCTTCGGTAAAAAAATGACAGAAATTCGTTTATCAGATAGCAAATTGAATATCCCGCTCGATGATTCATACACCCGCGGACTCTATATCTATCAACTTCAAGACCTCTCAGGAAAATTAATTGAATCCGGAAAATTTCAGGTGAATAAATAAGTTTTACCTATCACAAACCTCTACAATTAAGAATTTTAAATAGTTGGTATTTTCCATTCCCCAAATTATTGGATGGTCGCTGGATTGTGTTTGAAATACAACTTG